>JACCDP011424639.1_pt1 | contig 109950 bp, 158 predicted proteins | sample 7445841 | NCBI WGS metagenome assembly JACCDP01 (sample SAMN15323441, study PRJNA562643) | freshwater metagenome | isolation source: river surface water | place: USA:Blue River Watershed | collected 2017-08-17
AATCATATCAATCTCAGACTTAGGACCTTGTATAGTTAAAGTGTTATATACCCAATTTGGCATTTTATATCCTTTCGTTGATATGTGATAATTATACATTGGACCACTGACAAATGGAATGGTTTATGGGTGTGTTTCACACCACATTTTCCAAGCTATGTGGTCAAGATCACAGAAATTCCAGGGGTTTTTATATTGACAACGTAAACAAAATATATTACCCTTATTCTTTTGCGGGCCAAGATCAATTTGTCAAGCTACTAAGGCTGCTACGGGTTCACCAACGAAAGTAAAAGAACCGTGCTTTATTTAACCCCTGGCCTCGATGAGACTAATTAGGGGCACCATTAGATTAACTATGCATTTACCCTTGAGTACTTATTAACAAATGAATCCAATGTCATTGTGAACATTGGCTCGTCCTGCATTCCACGGACCGTAAACTGATTTCCATCTTCGGACCATGGCGCCTCTTCATGAAGGCTAAACGTTTGATTAGACCAATCAATTACAGGAATTTTGTGCTCATTGTCTAGAATGTTGTTAACGCTTAGGCCCCATCCAGTTGTCTCATGCCAACTGTCTCCAACAAGATGTGACACACAAATACGTGTTGCATATGATTCATCGGTCCATCGTGAACGTGCTGCCTCTACCGCTTCTGCTAGATTAGATAACATGTCGTGGCCAGCCCAGTGTCCATATAGCACAATTGTCTGACCGTTGGACTGTTTAAATCCAAAGTTTGCTCTGTCTCCCATTTTATTCCGCCGTTTCTAGTAGTTTAGGTGCTTCTTCTTTTTTGTTTAATTCTATCACTTCGTATGCAATTTTGTCAAGACTTGGCTTGAACTTATTAAAATGGTGGCCACAGAAAGCAAGCTCTCCGCTAACCATCTTAACTAAATACATTGCAGGTACTACTGAATTACACTTATCACAACCGATCCATTCGGTCATAGTGTTCCGCCTTCAATCATCTCAGAAAGACGGTCAAGAATCCAGGAGTCGATATCAGCAATATCAATCTCTGATAACTTCTCCATCATTTCTTCACGAGCAAATTTATACCCGTCCTCAAAACCATCTCTATAGTCTGACATATATTCTCCTAGTAACCTGTTGGTTCATAATCTGATGTGTAAGATTCAATTAGATTGAACTTATCACGTAGCCTGCTTACTTTCTCAATACTACCAGTTCCTATGTTGAAAGTCAATGTGTTCATTGCTTGTGGGTCTAGTCCCATTATCTGTGCATCCCAATAGGCCATCTCCATTGATAGCCTATCGGGAGCGGTGAGTTCAAAGTACATTAGGACTCACGCACATGACATACTTCGATGTCACCAATTGTGATGCGACCTGATGATGAATCAACATACAGATTATCTGCAATGTCATCTTCGAGTTCGTAGTCGTCGAGCAAATCAACTTCGACTTCCCCAGTAACTTCAATAGAACATGTAAATTCAATTGTTCGAGTAAGTTCGATGCCAAGCGCTTCTGCGATAGAACGAAGAGTATCTTGGTCTGATGAATCAACATATGCCTCGGCAATAATGTCCTTAGCATTATTAATCTTATCTTGAAGAACTGCATTAGTTTTCTGAGCCTGACGAGCATTGTGCAGGTCCCACTCAAGGCTTGTGACCTTTGATGTTGTGTATTCAGGGTCTGAATAGCCATGAATTACTTTATATGTAACTAGTAAATCAGGATTGTATTCTACTGCAGGTGAGTGGAATGCATCTGAACCAATTGTTGTTTCTGACATTGTTTCCTCTTTCGTTAGGGTTGAAGGTGTAATTGTAGCATTGACCACTGACAACCATATTGCATCGTGGTCACAGCAGACATGTGGTGCATATACATTAGACTTATTAGTAATCTCAATAAGAGCATCACAATAAGAACATACGTATGTATATTTAAACCAATTCTGTGTCATAGCGAGAATTATACACGAGCCGACTGACATTTGTCTATAGATTCCAGGGACTTTTATATGTGTTTCTTAACACACTTTTACCTCCCTTAGTATTGCGGGCGAATATTTATACATGATCATGCATAAATATTCTTTGCGATCCATAACGGACTTGAACCGTCGACCTCTACCGTGACAGGGTAGCGCTCTAACCAACTGAGCTAATGGACCAATAAAAATTGTGAGCAGTTTTAAATCATGCTCAGGATTTTTTTTAATTTAGAATGTCGCAACCATTCGCATTAACTTATTTTTTTCTGCAGTAAGGATTGGGTCAAATCCTGATGCACCTGCCATAAGTGTTTCAGAATTGCCACGACCAGAGCGGAAGTAATCAAGGCGTTCAGTAAGAGCGTTAAGTGCGCCCCACTTAGTTCCCTTGATTGTAGCATTGGTTGGTGAGTTGTGGTAAAGGTCATCAAGTAGAACAACCTTATTTTCCCACTTAGTTAGCGCAACCTTAGCAGCATCCTTATCTGGCTTAGGATAGATTGTCTGAATTAACTTAGAGAATTCAGCATCTGTAATTGCTTGTGTGTAAAGTGCTTGCGCTTGCTTTTCGAATTCATCGAAGTAACCAAGAGCGAGACCAAGAGTCTCACGAGCAACCTGAATACGACCATCAACAGATTGTGTATGACGAATTTTGAAAGATTGCTTTGCATTACGCATCGCAAGGTTCAAAGTGTTTTGGCATACAACACGAACAGGAGTAACAGCAGCCTGAACAGCAACTGAGCCATCGTGTGAAGTCCATACGATTAGATAGAGTTTAGTTTGGTCATTAGCACCTTGTGGGTCTAATACCATTGTGCGTGGAATGTCCACAGTTCCGAATACAACTTTGCCCTTCTTTAGAGAGCCAGCAGACTCCCAACGGCAAGCAGGGTCGGCATCGTGAATTGCATCAGCAAATGCAAACAGTTCCTCATTCTGCACAGGCTTGTAACGCTTTCCAACAGTAGCAAGAACATCAGTTCCGCCATTGAATGGATTGTCACGAATTACAAGTGATGCAGTAGATACATCGTTCCAAGTATCTGGAATGTGTTCAGTGATTGGAGAGAGGCGAACATTCCAATTAGATAGTTTTGCCTCATCAAGCATTGATTGTGTGGTAACTTCCTCATCTTGTGTAAAGATGCGGTTTGCTAGATTGTGCCAAGCAGGTGCGCCACGTAGAGCGAAAGCAACTTCGCCATTTTCGACTTCGAGATTATGAGCCATTTTTTACCTTTCGTTAGATTAGATGCAAGTATAACATGAGCCACTGACATTATCAATAGATGATTACAATATGTCCGAATTGATCCATGTGAGGAATCTCACAAATTCCAGGCGTTATCCACATGTCCACTTAAACCTGTGGATAACCCCCCATATATTGCGGGCCAAAAGCAGTTTATAGACATGCTGAGGTCCATTAGTTTAATTTGTTTTGATTAGCGACTTTACAAAATTAACTGTCTCCATTGGAAAGAACGCTGCTGATGTTTTCTTTTTATTTTTTTGATCATACACAAACGCTTTAACATTTCCATCAAATCGTTTTAGATTAGAGAACACGAGCTCTTTAAGGCTTTCGTTATCATAACCTTCATCTGAATAAATTGTTAAATCATTTGCTTTTACTTCATCGTACATTTCAATTTTGAAACGCATTGTATTACCTTTGTTAGTAGTTTCCCGAAGGAGAGCAGTTTGGCGACTTACTCAGGTCGTTTGCCTCGTGGCACAATGTGCTTCTTGCAAAATTGTGAGCAGTTTAGCAACATACTCAGGTTGTTTGGGTTCAGGACTTTAATTGCCCCCCAAATTATTTAGAGATACTTAGCAATTTGCTTCATAGTAGAAGCATTTACTGTTTCCTCATCTGTCATCTTTAGAATTGTGAGAGCGTTCTCAATGTCCTCTTTCATCTCACGATAAGTGTGCTGATGAATTGTATCAAAATCCTTTTCAGGTTCAGCAGGGAACTCTGAGCCTTTTGTTACAATGTCAAAATCAACATTGAGAGTGTTGTTCCAATTACGATAAGATGTGCGTAGGTTTTCTGCCTTTGAGAAGTTCTCAATAGCCCACTTGCCAATTTCCTTGTGCCACTTTTCACGGGCTTTCTGATACTTTGCTTCGTTTGCTTCTTGTGAGGCATAGTCCTTCTCTAGTGTTGCTAGGCGAGTTTCTAGTGCCTTGATTACTTTCGGTGTTGCCACCTTTACTGTGATTGCTCTTGACATTTGTTACCTTTCGTTGGTTGGTTGTTGTTATGGATAGTATAGCAGGGGGGTCTGACATTTCCCCGAAGGGAGAGAGTTCTTACTTACGACATTGGACTAGAACACTCTCTAAACTGTCCCTGTTTCGTTCTAAGTTATGAACCTAGAAGGGTTTTAGCCGATACTGAAGTCCAACGAGTTTCTTTCGTTGGCATTTCTAGTAGGACACGCACCGAGCCAGATGCTTGTGGGTGTATCTCTTTGATAACGCCCGTCTTTTTTGACTTTAGGGTGGTGAATAAATCGCCAACCTGATACAACTTGTCGTTGATTGTCATTTTTGCCTCTTTTCTTTGTAGGTTAGTAGTATAGCATTGGGGTCTGACATTAGTCTAGCCCTATCTCATTATTTGAGAATGTTATTGTGTGACCTTAGTCATACTCAGGTAGCCACGCTTCCAAGTGGTGAGCATCTACTATCGCAGACGCAGGGCATGAAGTCTGACCTCTCCAAGTTATACCTTCAGGTAAATTAATCTCTCGACTATACTCCTCGTCATAGAACGCATCGATAGCATCTATGCAAGGTTGCACCATTGAGACGGGAACGGGTGGGTAATGATTACCTTGTAAGTGATAGGCAAGTCCTGCCTCTAGTGATAAGTCCTCTGCAATAGATAGTGCGGTTGTGTATCCCATTATTTAGCCACCTTAAGAATAGCCCATGAGCCGCCTGCGTTAATTTCATCTAATGCTGGTTGAATTGCTGGAGCAACTAATTCTTTTAGCATTGACTCTAGCATAGCAATTTGGTCTGCCTTATCTAGCATTAACAAACGGGCACCTGTTGGATTAGTTTCATCCACTTCAGTTACAAAACGGAGAGAGTGTTCGATAGTTATCATTTATTGCCTTTCGTTGTTGGTATAAGAGTATTTTACACTATGCCACTGACATTACCTAATCTATTATGGGCGTGTCGCAGCTTTTGTGAGAATGATCACAAAATCCAGGGGTTGTGGATAACTGCCCTTAAACCTGTGGATAACCCCACAAATATACGGGCCAACTTGATGGGAAGTCAAGTCGACACGCCGTTATAGCTTAGAAAATATGTACATTGCTAATAGAATCGGCAGGACCGATATTAATATTACCATTGATCCGCCGAGAGCTCCGATTAAATCATACATTATTTTTTACTCGCAGAAAATCTAATATCCGCTTTACCATAAACACACAAGCCACAGGATACGCAGGCAGACCCTGCATTGCTAATAAGTGGAATACTCTTCATATTCTCAGGGCACTTAGCACCAGGCTTGCCAGTCAATTCTTTCATCGTGTCTTCGGTTGCAGCGAATGTCTTGCCTAGGTAAGCAAGGCGGACCTTAGAATTAGTTTTCAAATCGAATGCGATTTCTTTATTATCGTCATCCGTTGAATAATATAGAGATAAATTAGAGACATCCTTAAGAATAAGGGCCGCAGACTTAACTCGTGTATAAACCCAAAATTGAATATCAGGATGATTTTCAATAATTACTTTCCAGGCATATGTATAAGTATCATTGAAGAAATCCCCGTCCCAGTGGATACGGAATAATTTAGGGGCGTCTTTCTTTTCACAATCTGCAATAAATTCCACAATCATCTCATCCAATAGAATGAGCATTGTGTCCATATCTGCATTGCGTAGCAATTCCCAATTGTGCAATAGATTAGTTTTTACTCCTGGGAATAACTTTTCCAATTTGCCTGCATAGCAAACACTTTCGCAGATAGACGTAGCGCCAGGACATGAATAAGCCTTTCCTGCGGGTAATCCGAATGTGTTGGCAATTGCGGCTTGCTTTCCATTTTTTGTGACAAGGTTAGCCACCTTTCTATCATTAGAACGTTTTAGTTTCATAGGGGTAATTATAGCGGTTGGGTCCGACATTATAAGTCCCCCATTTCTGCATCGGCCATGCGTGTTTCCATATAGTCAACAACGGGGTCACGATAAAAGTCCATATCATCTTCATCAGGGATTAATGATAAATCAACTACACAATCTAAGCAGGTAGGCAGGCTGAATCGATAATCAAACTTTTCATCCTCAAAGTTTTCTTCACAATATACACAGTAGGTTAAATCATCCATAATGGACCTCTTTCGTTGGTTGAATGGCAAGTATAGCAGAACGGACCGACATATTCTAATCGACACGCAAATTTCCAGGGTGATTAATATCACGTCCTTAACGACACGCCCGACCCCGCAGCTATGTGCGGGTCGCATAAATATTCAATACTCTGAATTTTTATGCTTGCGCTTGCGTGTGTATTTTTTTTTATTGCGAACAGGAGTTGCGGCGTTTGATCTCCGCAATTCCTGAATGCGTTTTATTTTTTCTTTAAGGTTCATTTATCCACTCCGCTAATTCTTGTAAATCTTGTTCACAAGCACACGCAGAAATTTCTATCATGTCCTCATGCTGAACGATAAACGCTGAGTCATTACACGCTTCACAATAAATTGCTGACATTTCTAAAATCATTGTTCTACCTTTCCAAAAATAGTTGTGTAGTTGCTCGCTTCGTGAAATCTTACAACATCAAAACGAGGATTATCTTTCGCAAACATTTCCGCAAAATCATTTACAATTTTAGAAAATAAAGCGGGGTGAGTTTTGTTGCTCGCATACTTTAGAATTTCTGCGGTTGCTACATAGTCTTTTCTAGTCATCATTTTACAGTTACGACCTTTCTTTCCTCACGATAAAAATGTCTAGTAAAGCATTTCATTTCTGAATTATAAAGATTTACAGTTGAGTATTCGTTAGCAAATCCCCAATCAACAAAATCAAAAAAATCTTTCCAAGCGTCAAATTCGTTTTCGTAGTCTTTTTGCCAATGTGGCGCATTTCCGTCATAAGATAAAGTTATTTTATACATTAGTTTTTCTCCAATTCTTCCACGCAATCGCATGGCTCGCAATCATAGTCATCATTATTACCAAAAAAGATTATTCCGTATCCGTTACAATCTATACAATCTATTTCCATTACTGAGTTAATCATAGTTTTCCTTTCGTTGTTGTTGCCTATTATAGCCTAAGCCACCGACAAACTATAAGGCTTCGGGGCTATCGAATAAGGCTCCTTCATTTAGTAAGCCTAATTCAATGTTAAAGAGTTCATCGGGGGTGGCTTCGGATAAATCAACCCAGCCAGCACCTTCATCATCAATTCTAAAAATTTCAATGTATCCCATTAGTGTTGTTCCTCGCAATTCTTAGAGTAATCAAATTCGCAAAAGTAGCAACCCATAAACTCTAGGTGTTCCTCGCAATAGTATTTGAATTGACTTTCATCACAGCAAAAAAATTGCTCATCTGCGATTTCATAGAAATCGGTTTTATCAATTATGTTCAGCATTAGTCACCAACCTTCACCGCTACATAGCGGTAAGTATCTTTAATTGAATTAGTAGGGCGCACCTGAACCTTGTAAGTATCGCAATCGGCATACCATACATCACTATTTTTTTCGGCTGAGATAATCTCGCCCTTTACAGAATTAGAGTAATACATTTTCCCCACTAGGAGACTTTCTACATTATAGACATTTGCGGACATTAGTTGCCTTCTTTCGTTGTTGATTTGGTAATTGTAGCAGATAGCACCGACAAGGCTTCTGCCTTGCTTGCTTGGCGAGTCGCCTCGACATGGGCGCGGAATTCATCTAGGTTCATGAGTGACCTTCTTTCGTTGTTGTTATAGTAGACATTATACATTAGGGCACTGACATTTATCTACCTACTAGCCAGTAAGTCCATCATGTGAGACGCTCAAGCCATGTGATAAAAGTCACACAAAAATGTCCGAATTGTCTGTCAAATCGACACGCCGTAAATTTTCAGGGGATTTTATAACATGTTCATAACGACACGCCCGACCCCGTGCTTCTGTGGGGGATGCCAGCTTTTGTCAAGCCGACACGCCGTATTTATTTAATTTTTTCTAAAATCTTTTCTAGTTCTTTTAGTTGCGATAGGTCAAGGTGATCTAATTGAATCGCCTTTTCAAATCCGAATGTGTCTTCCATTAGTTGCCCCTCATCATCTCTTTAAAGTCTGCCTTTAATTCGTGCCACATCATGCGCCCCATGTATAGGGCGGGGATAGCGATACCTAGTTGCACTAGTGTAGTTAGTAGTCTATTCATTTACTTAGTCATCCAATCATCATCATCATTAGTTAGTAGAGGCGTTACTTGCTTATTGCGCTTTACCTTATTGTATACCTTAACACCGACAAGAATAAGAGCGGACAAGATAATAAACGCCCACCCTAGAGATACATAGAGAAAATCTCCTAGGTCAATCATTAAGCCGTATTCATTTAGTTCAATAGTCATTAGTTAGCCCCTACCTTGATAGACATTACATTAGCGGTAAACTTAGTTTTCTTTCCCAATTCGCTAGCATTGAGAGATTCGATTAGGTGGTCAATAGCCTTAACCTCATGCGCTACATTGTCGATAGAGAGTAAGCGAGAGCCTTGCCAAATTGAGTAAGTGATAGTCATTATTAGTTCTCCCATGTTAGTGCGAATAGTTTTGCTAGTTGCTCATCATCTTCATCATTAAAGTCATCTAGAGGTGGTTGCTCTAATTCTTCATCATCTAGGTGGCGATAAGCGTCTGCTATGTCGCTCTGAATTGTATCCCATTTAGATACTGAATTGTTTTCGTATGAGTATGCGTACATTTTTTTCTTCTTTCGTTAGTTCGTTATGTTGTAATTGTAGCGTATAGCGGGGACAAATTGGGGATTTCTAGGGGGTGTGTCGTGTGAGTTACCTCACACAACAAGAGCAATAGGTAGGTAGGCTAAAGAGATGCTTTAGCAGAGCCTTGCGCTCTTTAGTGGTCAATTCAGGGTGGTTACCCTTTACGCCACCATGTTGGTATTCATAGACAATTTTGTCTAGTGTGTTTTGAGTGAGCATTTATTTTGCTCCTTTCGTTTGTTTGTTATAGATTAAGCGTATCATGGGGGTACGACAAATAGCAACTCCAAATTCGGACATTAGGGACAAATCAAAAAAATAGTTTGTGAGGTCTGTCACATTGCCCGTATGCTCACGCTCATTATGTGCGGACTATCCTAAATGTCCGTTTCTGAAAAATACGTGTATCATACAAATTAAAAATTTATTAACATTTTGTAAGATCTCAAATACTAGTTGACTAGAATATGATATACTAATAACATGAAATGCAACTTCTGCAATAACCCAAAATACGTTGAGCGTATTAACTCAAAAGGCGTAATGGAAAACTTTTGCCTAAGCTGTATTCAAAAGCTGGTTAAGGGCGGGAAATGAAAACAATAATCTGGGTAGGCGTTATAGCTATCCTAGTTCATATATGCGGATTAATTCTGCAACTATATATAAACTAGGGAGTATAGCTTAGTCTGGTGAAAGCATTTGTCTTATATACAAAAGATCCTGAGTTCAAATCTCAGTGCTCCTACAATTTAACACGGGTATAATGATATTATGACACATCAAATACTAGTATCTAGCCCAGCTGGATCAGGAATGAACTTTGCAATTAATTTGCTTAGGCTTGCATATGATCGAGAAGCTTTGGGTAAAACTCACGAGAGAAAAGATATAGAAGAGGCTGTCCCACAGATTGCAATTTTAAGAAATCCCTATGACACAATAGCATCTGGTGCAGAAAGATGGGCTACATCCTCCAATCATAAATCATTTTTAAATGACAAGGATTTAGTAGAGGATTCAGATATAGACGGAATTAAGCGGGTAATTGGTTGGGAAGAAAAAAGATATTTAGATTTTTTTAAAGACATAGAAAATTTAAAGCATGTTAAAGTACTTAGTTTTGAATTGCTAACCAAAGACTCTGCAAAGTTTATAAAAGAAGCTGGCATTCACTTTGGAATAAATTTGGATGCAAATAAAGTAATAGACTCATATGCACTAGCTGCAGTAGAATCTAGTGGAAATGAAAATAGAGTGCCACGTGAAAAATTTACTGTTCGTAAAACAATAGAAGATATAATTAATGAGAAATACTCAAAAGAAAACTGGGAGTGCTGGAAAGTATACTCAGATATAAAGGCCAAGCTAGATAAAGAAGGGTTGTAGCATGAAGATAAATTCTAAAGAAGCACTTGAGTCACTAAATGCTAATAAATACATTGTTTTTAGAAATTATGCAACTCCACCAGAAGCATCTTTATTTGATAAGGCATATGCAAAAAAAGAAAATGTAACAAATAGCGATGATGGCAAACCTTTAGGTTCAATGAAGACAGTTCCTAAATATTTTTTTGAAAATGAAAGCGTAAGCAATTTTTATAATGAATGTTCGAGTCTATATGGTGTAGATACTACTCTTCTGCTGATAGAAGGTAAAGGTGGAGGAAGCCCAACAACTAAACATTCAGATTTGGCTGATGTAATACACTGGCAGTGTAGCGGACAAGCTGAGTGGACATTTTATGATAATCCAGTAAAGGGATCTGAAACAAAAATTATAATGAATGCTGGAGATGCTATATGGTTTAAAAAAAATCAAGATCACTCTGTTCAAAATTTAACTGATAAGGTTTCTATAATTTTTATGGAAAATAATATACTTAAAGATTTTCTTACAAAACAATATGCTGCGGCAGGAAAGGTATTTGAATAAAATGAAAAACGTATACATGATTAGTGATTGTCATTTATCTAGAGCAATAGAGCACTACTATCCAGAAAAGCATGAGGTTAACTTTGTACCTTGGCCTAAAGCTGCTAAGAAGATGCATGGGTTTAGTATTGAGCAAATGAGGGAAGAAGATGAGATGTCTTCTGGTGTTGAAATTGCTAGAACTGTTAATCATAAGCCAATTCCATTTTCAGAAATTAAAGATGATGGAGTTCTAGCTTTATGGATGGGTTATGTTGATATTAGAACTTTCTTATCTAAGTATAAAAATGCAGATGAGGTAGTAAAGAATTTTATTGACAATATTAAAAAGAATTTTCCTAATTCTCGTGTTGTGATCATAGAGCCATTACCTCAGTTTACTGAGATGCTGCTAAAGCATGAAGGCATTAGTCCTTACTACACACATGAGCAGCGTATTGATCAGAATAGAGAGTTTTTGGCTGCACTACACAAATATGCAGCAGAAGCGGGATTTGAAATAGTTATTACTCAGCAAGATATACTTAAGGCTGTTGGTGCTGTTGAGCTAATTCCAACTATGACACATACAGATGCTCCACATCCAGTAGATGGATTAAAACCTGAGTATATGGCTAAGATTTGGAACCTATTTGCTGAAAAGCTAAGTCCTTTAGCTATTTAGTAATTACAATAACGCCTGCAGGAAGAATTTGAAGTTCTCTTCCTACTGACTCTGCAAATTCAGTTATTGCTTTTGTAACTCCAGTAGCAACATTATCATGTGTATCTACCATTACGATACCATTGTCGACAACTTTAGACCATAGATTTTCTAGTGAAATTTTTGTCGGCATATGCAGATCTAGATCAATATGCAATAGCGATATTTTACTTACCTTATCAAAATTAAGAGGAACTCTACCTTCATTGATAGAAACATTTGTAAATCCAGCAAGTGTCTTTTGGCAATCTTCTACTGCACACTTAAAAGGCATTGATTTATAAAAATCGTTATCAAATTCATCAAACTCTGTAGCACCTTCAAATGAATCAAACAGGTAAACTACCTTGTCTGTTGCTTTTGCCATGAAATAGGCTTGCTCACCTTTATACACGCCACATTGAGCAAAGTTACCTTGTAAGTCTTTTGTTTCTTGAAGTGCTTTCCATAGAATATAATATCTTTCATGAGGAGCAAATCCTTGAATGTTAGATGCTCCAATTAAATCAATGTTCAGTGCAAGCATCTCGTCTACGATAGCTAAAAATTCAGGATCTAATATTTTAGTTTCCCATGGCTCAATTGTATAGTTCATGATTCTATTATACAGTATAAAAATACTAGTCAACTAGAATAATATCTAGTGTATAATTATATTATGAAAAAATATATGAAAATGATTATGATACCTACTCTTCTATTTTTTTCTGCTAGTATATTCTTTTCTCAGATGATTGAAAAAATCGGCGGGATACGAGATGTCTTTGACATAGAGGACGAAGATGAACTATAAGAGATCTAAGGCATACATATTCATCGTCAAAGCTTCCTTGGTCCTTATTGGCATATACATCTTATTAATAGCTTTAGGGGAAATTTAGAATATCCACGTAAAGGGCTTTTCTTGCCCGCTCCTGCCCTTGTGTAGGCTAAATGGCCCTACAGGGCTTAGAGAGCCTTTAGAGGCTTTATCAGGGGTATATTAGGAATGTTCCACAATGTGTATTCTATGTTCCACGTGAAACAATATATTACAGTTGACTAAAATGTGTTCTTCTCGCCGACGCACTTTTTTCGCACTATATGGCGATTAATGTTCTTTAAATTCTCCCATAAACTTATCTGATAGCTCTGGACCTTCTAGGCCAGAAGCCTGATACTTTTCAATTCTATCTCTAGAGAACTGAGGATTTTCTTTTAGTGGCTTCATCCAGATATTTACAAACTCTTTAAGACTTAGCTTGTCTTTATCTTTAATTTGATCGTAGTATTCTGGAGTCTTGTAGTTATAAAATGTGCCTGGGTTATCTTCGGCCTTTAAAACAAAGTTTGAAAACGCATATCGTCTTCCAGAAGTAACTGGCTTTACTCCGTGTGCATGTGGAGCAAATGCTCCGTGTATTACAAGGTCGCCTCTTTCTGGCTTTATGTGTAAACAGTTTTCTTCTCCGACACCATCTGTTCTATTCCCATCTTTATCAATGTTTACATAGAATATTTCTCCGCCTTCGAAATCGCCAAAGTATCCTACTAGGCCATAATCTAGCTCACAGCAAGTTTTCCATACGTCAACCTGAGAGAGTCGATGACATTCTCCTTTTCCAGGTGAATCTGAGTGGGTAAACATTCCTTCATTCATTTCTGGAGTAATAATAAGAACGTTGGCCTGCGGGTGCATAACATATTCTGGGTATAGCAACTCGCTTGCCTTTTCCCATAGCTGATGTATTGGCTGAAGTGGTGGGCTAACTTTGTTTGCATACCAGTTGATTAAGGTATCTTTGTATTTATCGCTAAGGTCATAATCTTTTAATGCATCTTCGACCATCTTGCACTCTTCATCAGTAAAAAACCCTTTAAATATAAAAACTCCACTAGGAGTTCCATAGTCATCTGGGAAAAATGAAGCTTTAATGCAATCTTCTCTGTCGTAGAACATTATTTTTTACCAATCCTTTTTAGTAGTCTTTTAATAATAGAAGTTTTTGTTTGATGCCCTTCTACCTTGCATGTGACATCGCAGTTGTGGTTAAACTGTGGACTTGCCATAAACTTAGCAAAATGATGAACCATAGTAATTATATTATAGCATGCAAAACCCCTACAGAGGCGGATCCGTAGGGGTTTTGTGCATCTTCATGCAATCAGGGAAATATTGAAATCTCAACCTGACTATTAATTATAATATATGTATTTGCCTAAGTCAATGCTTTATTACAAATGCCTGTTGTGTACTGAACTCTATTATGTTGTCTCTACCAAAAAAATCAACCATGGCCTTTTTTGCACCGACGGTTTTGCTAGATCCGAAATCATCACAAATTAAAACTCCGTCTGGGAGCAGCTTGTCCCAAAAATATTCTATAGACTCTTTTGTTGGATTATATAAATCTACATCTATGTGTACTAGCGAATATTCTAATTTTGGAAGAGTATTCAATACATCTGGCACCCATCCTTTAACTAAATCTATATTATTAAATTTTGCTAAATATTTTTTTGCGTTTTTAATATCGCAAGCAAGTGATCCTTTTACGAAATAGTCTGTGTCTATCCCTGGAGCTGGCTCGGAAACTCCTTCAAATGAGTCTATTCCTATAAATGATTTTTTGCAGTAGTCTGCCATAAAATACATAGACATTCCAGAATATATACCAACTTCAACAAAATTTGAATTTAGCTTTTGCTGTCTTTTAGCAAACTGTTGAAGTATGTATAGTCTTTCATTAATTGGGTCATCTATAGAATTACCAAAATTCCCAATAGCCATAAAATCTTTAAAGCATTTTGTAAAATCTGGATCTTCTGCCCAGACATTAGTCCTGGACAACATCTGTTTCTTCTAGTGGTGAAAAGGATGGAACTGGTCCCAGTAAGTATCCAGCCTCATGATAAGAAATCATTTTTTGTGTATCTTCTGAACCAACTAGCTTGTTTGATATAAGTGTTAAAAGGTCATATATCCTGTGAAGCATTATATAACTTACCATTGGTAAATTATCTTCTAAATTACTCGTTTCCGCCTTCTGGTCTTCCTGCATCTTTCCACCAAATTTCTCTACCCATAGAATCAGTTTCTGGAACTATGTATGATTCAAACTCAAACTCTTTTTTGCTCATCTACCAATTTTACTATACTTTCATACTTATTGATGCCAATAGTACTTTTGTAATTGCATTCTAAACAATATAAATATATTAAAGATTCTCCGTCGCCATTACATAAAAGAGAGCCTTGATCCTGTGGGCATAAAAGCTTAGGAACAAGGCCCTCTTCCGAAAGTTTAATGTAAGTAGACACATATTGTATCCTCATTACACTTCCTTTCTAATTTGTTGGGAATTTCAAATAAAATTCCTTTGCTTTTGGGGTTAGACCCTTCCAAGCTGTCCAGTTTTCTCCGCCATTGGACATGTGGTACGCTATCTCTGCATTTATAGTTGGGTCAAATAATAGTACGTTTGACTTTAATTCAAATTTTTCTTTACGAACATCGCCGAGGTTACCCAACATGTTGATCTGAAAAATTCCATAGGAACTGTCTCCAGTTTTCCTGTTGCCATTATAAGCTAGTGGTCGTCCGTTAGACTCCCGTTTAGCAATGGCCCAAGCCGTTCTAAGGGCTTTTCCTTCAAAACCTACTGCTGCCAGTAGCTCTTTCAGTTCAATGTCTGAAAGCATTTCTGAAGGCTTATAAACAGTATTGCTGTACTTTTCTAAGGTTTCTTTCTTAAGTTGTACTTCTGTCTTTGGTTTTACTATTAGAGCTTGAGCGGGTGTTGCATTAACTGTGTTGGAAAACAAAAACATTACTGTAATTGCAATCGCAGCATATTGATGTACAATATCGCTTAAGCTTTTCTTTATATTCTCCATTGGCATTTCCTCCTTTAGAGATAGCGAACTATAATCATACCATTTGATTAAAGATCATGTCAAATCATTTTTTTCTATTGACATAGAATATCTAAATAGTATACTTCGAATAGGGGGGTCGGGGGGTCAGCAAATCAACAAAATCAACATATATTATATATATGTATATATAGAGTATTGTATATTATAGTTAACTAAAAAACAACGACAAAATTTATTTTTCTTTTCTTTTATAAAAAAGTTTGATACACTTAGACTTCACTCAAAAAATAATCACTCCGTAAGGCGGAAGAAAAGGCGACAAATGAAAAATACTATTGAAAATCCCTATGAAAACTTTATTGCACTATCAAGATACGCTAAGTGGGTAGAAGCAGAAGGACGTAGAGAAACATGGGGAGAAACAGTAGATAGATATTTTTCTTTCATGACAAATCATTTAAAAGAAAATCATAATTATATTCCAAATGAAAAGCTAGTTGCGGAATTAAAAGAGTTTGTATTTGAACGAAATGTTATGCCGTCTATGAGATCAGTAATGACATCTGGAACTGCACTAGAAAGAGATAATGTTGCTGGATATAACTGTGCTTTCTTACCAGTAGATTCACCACGTTCATTTGATGAAACAATGTATGTTTTGATGTGTGGCACTGGCGTTGGATTCTCAGTTGAATACAAGTATATTAATAAACTTCCTGCCGTCCCAGAAAAACTTGAAAAGTCTGACACTGTTATTGTGGTTGAGGATTCAAAGCAGGGTTGGGCAAAAGCATACCGTGAACTTCTTGCACTTCTTTGGACTGGACATATTCCAGCTATTGATGTAACAAAAGTTAGACCTTCTGGTGCAAGACTAAAGACAATGGGTGGTCGCTCTTCTGGTCCACAGCCACTTGTAAATCTTTTTGATTTTACAATTTCAAAATTTAAGAATGCTGCTGGAAGAAATCTTAAGCCAATTGAATGCCACGACATTATGTGTAAGATTGGTGAAGTTGTTGTTGTTGGTGGTGTAAGACGATCCGCAATGATTTCTTTGTCTAACATTAATGATATTGAAATGGCACAAGCAAAGTCTGGAAATTGGTGGGAAGGAAGTCCACAACGTGCTTTGTCAAATAACTCAGTTGCTTATTCTCGCAAACCAGAAATGGAACAGTTTATTGCAGAATGGAAATCTCTTTATGACTCAAAGTCTGGAGAGCGTGGCATCTATAATGTTGCAGCAGCTCAAGCACAAGCAGCAAAGTTTGGTCGTAGAGATCCAGAAATTCATTATGGAACAAATCCATGTTCTGAAATCATTCTCCGTCCATACCAGTTCTGCAACTTATCTGAAGTTGTTCTGCGTGAAAATGATACAAAGAAAGATATTCAGCGAAAGGTAGAACTTGCTACTATTCTTGGAACTTGGCAGTCTACACTTACAGACTTTAAGTATCTTCGTAAAATCTGGAAAGACAATACAGAAGAAGAACGACTACTTGGAGTTTCTTTAACTGGACAGTTTGGTCACAAGTTTATGTCTGGCAAAGAAGACCTAATCTCACTTGAAGCATTCCTTATGACTTTGCGTGATAAGGCAAGAGAAGTAAATAAGGAAGAGGCAGGGAAAATTGGGATTCCTGAGTCTGCAGCTATTACATGTGTAAAGCCTTCTGGAACAGTATCTCAATTGGTCGGGGTATCTTCAGGAATGCATCCATGGCATTCACCATATTATGTTCGTACTGTTCGTGGATCAAAAAATGATCCAATATCTGTTTTCTTAAAGGAAGTTGGCATTCCAGTAGAAGATGATGTGATGAAGCCAAATGAGACATATGTTTTCTCATTTCCAGTAAAGGCTCCAGAAGGGGCAATTGTTAGAAATGACTTAACCGCAATTGATCATTTAAATATTTGGCTTGTTTACCAACGAGCATGGTGTGAGCATAAGCCATCTATTACAGTTTCTGTAAAAGAAGATGAGTGGATGGAAGTAGGAGCTTGGGTATATAAGAATTTTGATGAAGTGTCTGGAATTTCTTTCTTACCTCACTCAGAGCATACATATAAGCAAGCCCCATATCAGGAAATTTCAAAAGAAGAATATGAGGCTCTTTTATTAAAGATGCCAAAAAATATTCGCTGGGAAGACCTGTCTTTTTATGAGACCGAGGACGGAACTTCAACAAATGCTACGCTTGCCTGCAGTTCAGACGGAAATTGTGAGCTTGTAGATATATCTGCCTAATGGTAGAATTGAGTATTGGTTAAAACCAAAATTCTTGGGCATCCCGCCCATGAGGAGATGATAATATGGCTATCAAAAAATTTGATAAAGCTGATTTAAATAAAGATGGGAAAGTAACAATGCAAGAACAAATTTTAGCAGCAATTGGTACCTATGGAAGAGCATTCCTAGCAGCAGCAACTGCTCTATATATGACTGGCAACACAAATCCTAAAGATTTAATTGCAGCTGGCGTGGCAGCAGTAGCTCCAGTAATTTTGAAGGCTCTAAGCCCAAGCAATAAAGAATTCGGATTTACCAGCAAGTAATTATTAGTCAATTAGGAATGCCCTTATGCTAAAATAGTGTAAGGGTATTTCTTTTTAGGGGTAAAAAATGGCAGCTCAAAAAAATTTTCAAGTAGACGAGAATGCAACGTTTACTTTTGAAGTACAGTACCTTGATGAAGACAATGAACCAATTCAATTAAACCACCATACAGCAAAAATGCAAGTTAGAGATACGCAAGGTGGTAAAAAATTAGCATTTACATTAGATCATACAGACGGAATTACAATAACACCATCATTAGGCAAACTTTCAATTTCAGTTTCAGCTGAAAGAACCAAAAAGCTATTTTACCCAAAATCTGCATATGATTTAGTCATAATTGATCCAAGTGTAAATGTTACAAGATTGCTAGAAGGATATCTTACATTAAATAGGGCGGTGACATTATAATGGCAACTCGCCTAATTGTAACTGAAAATAATCCACTAGTAGTAGTAAGAGCTTCTGGCTCACCTGGAAGAACAATAATCAGCGGGGAAGGAAATCCAGCAAACTCTTTGGGGTCTCCAGGAGATTTTTATTTTGATACACTTACTACAAGATTTTGGGGGCCTAAATCTTTAGCTACGGACTCCTGGAATGTAGAAGATAGCTTTATCCTAGATAAGCAAATATCCTATATGTATTCATGGGAAATGAGCCAAATAACTGGCCCATCAAATGGAGTGTATTCAGTAGTAATAAACCATAATTTACAGTTCCACCCAAATGTTTCAGTAAAGTCCAGCTCTGGAGACTTGTTAGAAACTGGAATAGACTATAATAGTATTAACCAAATAACATTGACAATGGCCCAGCCATTTTCGGGGACAGCATACCTGTCCTAAAAAGGAGATAAAAGATGGCAAGAAAATTTTTAGTTAGCATTGATCTAAACAAGAATGAATTACTTAATGCTAGAATTCAAAACTTAGGGTCAGCCCCTTCAAGTCCAGTATCTGGACAGATTTACTACAATTCACAAGACAACATCATGTACTTCTGGAATGGTACAGAATGGATCTCCACATCTGGCTCACTAGAAGTTATTCAAGATGCTATTGGTTCATATGTAGAAGGCGGAGTTGGTTTAACAAAGTCTTATAACGATACGACTGGCGTAACAACAATAGATTTAGACGACACAACAGTTAATGCTGGATCATATGGATCAACAACCAAGGTTCCAACATTTGATGTAGATGGACAAGGAAGACTTACATCTGCTGGAGAAGTTGATCTAATTATCCCACTTGATAATCAAACAACAGGTGATTATGTAGCAACAATTCAAGGAACATCAAATCAGGTTACAGTTTCTCCAAATAGTGGACATAACGCAGCAGTTACAATTGGTCTTCCAGACGATGTTGAAATTGTTGGTAATTTGCAGGTTGGCGGTAACTTAAATGTAATTGGAACAGTTAATTCTGTAAATACAACACAGATTAACATTGAAGATAATAAAGTAAAGCTTAATAGCAATTTTACTGGAACACCAACAACAGATGCTGGTATTTTAGTAGAACGTGGAGATGAATCCGATGTTGAGATTCTATGGAATGAGACATCAGACAAGTGGACATTAACAAATAATGGCACAAACTATCATGCAATTGCTAGAAAATATGCAGAGACATTAGGATCTTCTGCTACATCTTATACTGTAACACACAACTTAGGAACAACAGATGTAACAGTACAGATTTTTGAAGCTGCCGTACCTTTTGCACAGGTTGAAGCAGATGTTTTAAGATCAAATGCAAATTCTGTTGTAATAAATTTTGCTTCTGCACCCTCTGCTGGAGAATACAGAGTAGTTGTAGTAGGCTAATCATGTCTAGACAAATGCTAGTCCCGTTGAGGCTTTTAGCTTTGTCAGCAGATCCAGAGTTTGGACAAGTAGGCGAAGTTTATATTAATACTGTAACTAAAAATTTGCGTGTGCACAATGGAACAATTTGGATGGAGCTTACCCCACCTAGCACAGATCCAACACCATTCTATATGCACACGCATACATTTGATGGAGATGTTCACACAATTAATATACAAGATCAAATTGATTTTAAGTCTTTGTCAAACCCAGATACACCAGGACTAGTCTTACCAGAAATAGTTGGCTATGATGGTGGCACTCCAGGAAGCAATTTAAATAATCCATCATTTGTTAATGAAACTTTATTTGACGCAGGACTATTTGACGGAGCAACAGAAACACCAGATACAACACTAGGGGGTGGAGGGTCAGAAGACTTTGATGCTCCTTCTCTCGATGGAGGAAATTCATAATGGCAATCAAGATTCAATTAAGAAGAGATTTAGCGGCAAACTGGACAACCAATAATCCACTACTTTTAAATGGTGAAATTGGAATAGAAACAGATACGCTTAAGTTTAAAATAGGAAATGGCACACAAAGGTGGAATAGTCTTTCGTCATATGCCCTTAAGCCTGGTTTGCCAAATGGTGTTGCAACATTAAACTCAGAAGGCAAGATCCCTTTGAGCCAATTACCAGATCAAATTTCATTAGATTCAGAAGCATTATTGGCTATTCAAAATGCATTAGGAGATATAACAACATCAGACATAGAAGAAGGAAGCAATCTTTATTTTACCAATACTAGAGCAATTAATGCAGTAAGCGGACTTTTTGATGTAGAAGGATCAGCTGCAGATGCACTTGAAGATGCAAAAATAGATGCTACAAACAAAGCAAATCAAGCAGTATCTACAGCATCATCTGATGCTACATCTAAAGTAAATGCAGCGCTTTTAACTGCACAATCAAACTCAGAATCCTTTACAAATACAGCAATTAATTCCCTTACAACTTCAGACATAGAGGAGGGCTCAAGACTTTACTTTACAAATGCAAGAGTAGAAGGAATAGTAGGACCTCTTATATCAGATACAAGAGGCTATGTAGACCAGGAAGTTTCTGAAGCTAAAGCATATACCGATTCTGCACTTGCAGGATTTGAGCCTCCATCATCAAATATATCTTCTACTTCAGATGTGCCAGAAGGATCTAATTTATACTTTACAAATGCTAGAGCTGTAACTGCTACAAATGCAGCTAGAACAAATATTCTTTTGTCAGCACTATCTTCTATAGATGATTTAAGGTCAGAAATACAGCAAGCATATATACCTAATTCAGATAGAAATATAGCTGGCGGAGTTGCTGGACTTAATATAAATGGTCAGATAGAAGATTCTTACTTGTCTTCATCTATTGCTAGAACATCTGATATCACTACCGCTGTGGCAGATTTAGTAAATCTAGCCCCAGATTCTTTAAACACACTCGGAGAGCTTGCAACAGCCTTTCAGTCTGATCAAAGTGGTCTATCTGCATTAGTTACTACAGTTTCAAGCAAACTAGATTCTTCATTAGCGCAAACAACGTATGCTCCAATTGCTTCACCAACATTTACTGGTACAGTAACAATTCCAACAGGCGCAAGTATATCTGGATATGCAACATTAATAGACCTATCAAATGCAGTAACAGATGCAAATGAATATACAGATACAGCAATTAATGGAATAAACAACTCTCTTGGAGATTATGCGCTGGCAGCAGATAGAAATGCAGCTGGAGGATATGCTGGTCTGGATCTTAACTCTAAAATATCTTCTATACAATTACCAGCAATATCAAATTCAATGCTTGAAAACAATTCAATTAATATTAATGGCTCCCCAGTTTCACTTGGAGGTTCAGTAATTACTGGATATACAAATGGAGTTTCTGGATCCAATGTAAATAAAATTACATATGGCACAAATATTACCCCACCCTCAAGCGGAAATTCTGCTGGAGATATCTACATTCAGTTCTAAGGAGACCAAATGCCGCTAAATATTTTTGACGGTTCCAGCTGGAATCCTTTAAAAAAAATACAGATTCATGATGGCTCGACCTGGAATGAATCTAAAGCGGCCTATATTTGGGACGGATCAGAATGGAAGTCTCTTCTTAATTTAAAACCAAAAAATACAGAACTACCAGCACTATCTTTACAAGAGGGAACTTATTATTATGGTGCACAAGAAACAGTTTCTGTATCTAATGGTGTATGGGAAAATTCTCCTACTTCATTTAAATACCAGTGGCAAAAATCGCCATATAGTTCATCTGGATATAATTGGTCTAACATATTAGATAAAACATCAAATACATTATTTTTAGATGAAGACGAATGGAATTCATTAAGAAACCTTAAGTACGTTGGATATGTAGTAAGATGTAAAGTTACTGCAACTAATTCTGCTGGAGACAACGAAACAGATGTTTATACTATTCCAAGTCCTATAATAGCCCCACAAAAACTTTCAGATATAACTGCAGCTACTACAGAAAATGGCGTAGTTAAAATTGATTGGACAAAACCAATTGGCGCTAATGATTTCTATATTCAATATCAAGGACCAGAAGTTGCTTTTACAGAAACCCAGTCGCTTGGAGATGTTAATACATTAACAATAGATACTGGAAGCGCCAACGGCACACTTAGCATTCTTGTAAATCCAAAAAACAATTCAAATGCTTCTGGGCAAACAGTTACTGGATACGGTAAAAATGCATCTGTTGGTGACTTAAAGCCAAACAAGCCTTCAGTAACAACTACCATGACTTCTAAATCAAGCGGAGGAACATTTAGCTGGTCATTAAATCTTATTCAGCCTACAGAATGGATTATATACAATAATGGAGAGCTTTATACAAGCTCTTATTTCTCTGGAGGACCATCACAAACTTCTTATGAGATTGATAGAATTGGTGCAGGAGGATCCACATTTGGATCATTTACAATTCAGGTAACAGGAACAGCTCCAAGATTTACTGAAACATCCTGGACTTCTTCTCCAGCTCTTTCTATAACTTACCCAGAAGTTCCTATGCCAGTAAATCAAGTCGCACCAGTTGTTGGTGGAAACGGAAGACAGTTTGATAGCACAAATGGAACTTGGAGTAACGAGTCTTCTATATATTCTTATATACACGAATGGTACTCTAATGGCTCAACAATTCCTTGGGGTATAGGTTCTACATTAGACCTAGGAGATTCCACAGAGTACGATAATACATCTATAACTTCTTCTGTTCAAGTTTTAACAACAGATTTAAGACTAACAGAAAAAACTTATAGTAGTAATTCTGCTTCTTCTACATCTGCTAACTTTACAATTCCAAACTTGGTTGGAATACAAAATCCATCTAGCACCTCACAATATAATATTGCTCAAGGATCTAGAATTACAACTTCTTCAGTTTCTGAAGATGGAAAAGTTGTATCTCAATCTCCAGAAGCTGGTACAGTTGTTCCAGCCAGCCCAATACCTACAATTACTGTAAATCGTTATGAATATAAAGCAATGGAATGGTACTGTACAGAAAGTTATCCAGGTGGAGGAGTTGGTAATTGTTCATATACAAAACCTGGATACAACAACTCAGCTTCTGGAAGCGGATATTCACGTAACTGTCAATTAGGCTATGACTACCCATCTTGTCAATCAACAGCGCCCGCAACGCCACCTGCTTCACAAACATGGTACTGTACTACTGCAGTTCAAGGAGCAAGCACATGTAGCAATAGCACAAGCTCTAGCAATGTTTCTGGCAGTGGATCTGGATATAGTACAAGTTGTTCAACATCAGGCTACCCAGCTTGCCCAATAGCTGCTACACCGCCTGCAACTCCACCCGCAACTCCACCTGCAACTCCACCTGCAACTCCACCTGCAACTCCACCTGCAACTCCACCTGCTTCCACCACATGGTATTGCACAGAAAGTTATCCAGGAGCTGGAGTAGGCAACTGCGGATATTCAACAAGTTCATTTAATAATTCAGCTTCAGGAAGTGGTTACTCACGAAGTTGTTCAACTGAAGGATATCCAGGATGTCAATCAACTGGAGCAGCAACTCCTCCCGCAGCACCCCCTGCAACCCCACCTGCAGCAACCCCACCTGCAGCAACCCCACCTGCAGCAACCCCACCTGCAGCAACCCCACCTGCAGCAACCCCACCTCTCAAATACAAGTGCTTGTCTCCAGAATCTGATGTATTTACAAATCTTGGATGGGTAAAGGCAAAAGATATTAAAGTTGGAAGCATTGTATCTACAATAAGCAAAGAATATATTGATATAGAATCAATAATTTTAAATAAAACCTCCAAGTCTTTGCCATCACAAATTAATTTTGTAGATGCAGAAGTTATTTCTGTAGAGGTCAAGCAATCAAGACTAGTAGGATTTAATAATTTAGGAATGAACTACTCTATAACTCAGCCTGTATTTATTAAAACTTCAGAAGGCATAGAGTATAGAAATGCTGGAGATATAAATATAAACGACGTTCTACTGTCTATTGATGAAAATGGATTAGTATCAGAAATTTTTGTAGAATCAGTTCAAATTGATGATCAAATGTCTTCTGTGTATGACATAAGAACATCCCCAGAGCGATGGTTTATTGTTAATTCTTTGATAGCCATAGCGTAATATTTATGCTATAATTATAAAAAAGGAGATTCAAAATGTCTAGAAAGTCAGATATTGGCGGAGAAGTATTTATTGTTTTAGTGGACAATGAGTATGCTGGATGGTTTAATATACCAGAAGGAAATGCAAGCACAGAAATATTGAGATCGGCATTATCTAGTAACCCAACCATAGTCAACTTTACAGATTTATCTATAGACATTCCTGATCTTCCAGCTCAAGCAGACGGCTGGATTTGGGACGGAACAAGATTTAATAAGCAATAAAATGTCTTCAAGGTGGAAAACAATAAAAGACAATTTATCTGATCCAAATTCAGTAAAGCCATGGGATGTACTTGATCCTAAATCAGAGTGGGTTAAAGATGAAATTAAAAACTCAAGATATTCAATTTGTCAAAAATGTCCAGAATTTATTCCTTTAACAACTCAATGTAAGCAATGCGGGTGCGTAATGAAGCTAAAAGCTGGTTTAGAAAAAGCTGTATGTCCTATAGGGAAGTGGTAAAATGAATGTTGTAGATATAATGCCGCCTAATATTAGAATTGTAAAAAACTTTTTGTCAAAAGAAGAATGTGAAAACATACTAAAAGTAAAAGAAATGTCTGAAGAGCTATGGGCATTAGATTATAATGTTAATTATCCTAAAGGAAATGACGTAGCAGAAAATCTCCAATATTCAGTTTCACAATGGGACGGAATGTGTATAAATATAACCCACCCAGGATTTGCAGAAAGATACGGTCTTGATCCACAGTACTATAAAGACCTTGCAGATAAAATTAAAGTTCATGTTGAAGAAAGATTTAATGTAAATACATTAAAAACAGAACAGTATTTAATTAATAGATGGAGGGTTGGCAGAGAACAAACTCCACACATAGATTATTTTTATGAAGAAGAGCCAGGGCACGACTATGATAAGTTGGAAAAAAATAATCTGCCTAAATCATTTTTAGACACCTTTGGAAAGATGTTCCAGACAAAACACTACTCATCATTAATATATTTAAATGAAGACTATCATGGTGGTGAACTTTATTTCCCAGAACATAATTTTGAAGTTAAACCAGAAGTTGGAACCTTAATATGCTTTAAGGGTGACGAAAATACTCTACATGGTGTAAAAAAAGTAGAAGCTGGAACTAGATATACAATATCTTTATTCTGGGAAGACTTTGACTATAGAAACAAAATTGCAGTAGGATAAAATGTCATTTATATTGCCTTCATGTTGGAGCGGCAGATTCGGTAATAGAATGTATCAATATCTTTATGCATATCAGTACTCAAAAATTAATAACGTAGATATGGTTCTAATGTCAGAATGGGAAGGCTCAAAGTTATTTAAAAATAAACCATATAGGCTAATAGATAATAGTATAAAAGAAGAAATAATATTAAATAGGTTAAGGAAAAATGATTTAGATCCGTCAATAGAAGTACTTATTAAGAGTTATCCAAATATAACACAGGTTGTCCCAAACAGTAACACACCATATTCATATAGCGGAAACCCTACAACATTTTGTTCTGGATGCTTTTATAACGAAGAAATATTTAAGCCAATGAGCAAAAAAGACATATTGTGGCTATTTGAATTTTCAGATGAAGTAAAAAAATCAAACTCATACAAACACTGGGAGTCAAAAGCTGGTACGTACGACGTTGCCCATTTAAGAAGAGATGATGTATCTAGCCCAGAATTTAATCAAAAATATATTCAGTGGTACTCAACAATATCTATTGATTCTTACCTCCGTGCATTTAAAAAGTTTGGATTTGATGAAACCCAGGTAGAAATTATTTCTGATGACTACACAAAAAAATGGCATAAAGACAGAAAAGATTCAGACCTCCTGGGTTGGTCTTATCCAGAAGGAAGTGTATATAGTACAGATGTAATTTTTGATTGGCTAGACGATTTTTTAAAGATGTATTTTGCAAGAACTATATTTAGGGCTAATAGCAGTTTTTCTTGGTGGGCAGCATTTCTTTCTCCTACCGCAAAAATTTATAGTCCAATTATAAATGAAAGCAAAATATATGGCAAAGATAACTTGTTTGAAGAGATAGAAGTTGACTTTATAGAAGGCAATAGCCCTCACTGGTTTTATGAGCCAGGAGTTTATTTTTCTAAAACAGGGAAGAGAGAGATCATAATAAATGAATAAGATATTGGTGTTGGGTGCAGGAGGATTTATTGGACACCACATGGTTTCTAGATTAAAATCAAATGGCTATTATGTTGTTGGAGTTGATATAAAATATCCAGAATTTGAAACAACAAAAGCAGATCAATTTTTAATATTAGATTTATGCAATAGCGACTCATATAAATTTATTGACCACACCTTTGATGAGATATATCAGTTTGCAGCCGATATGGGCGGAGCAGGATATATCTTTACTGGGGAAAATGATTTTAATATTATGAGTGGATCTTCATCTATTAATATAAACCTATTAAGGCATCTGGTTGTAAATGGCTTAAAACCAAAAATATTTTACAGTAGCAGTGCATGTGTGTATCCAGAAGAATTACAGGTGTCAAATGAAAATTCAGGTCTTTTAGAATCAGACGCATATCCAGCAAATCCAGATAGTGAATATGGATGGGAAAAGTTATTTTCTGAAAGATTATATCTTTCCGCTAAAAAAAATTACGGAATAGATGTAAAAATAGCAAGATATCATAATGTCTATGGTCCACTATCAACATGGTCAGGTGGTAAAGAAAAAGCTCCAGCTGCACTATGCAGAAAGATTATAGAGTCAAATGGTGAAATTGAAATATGGGGAGACGGTGAACAAACTAGGTCTTTCTTGTATATAGATGACTGCATAGATGGAACCTTAGCACTAATGCAATCAAACAAAAATGGTCCTTACAACATAGGATCATCTGAGTCCGTATCTATAAACTCCTTTGCAAAAATGATAAGCTCAATAGAAAATAAACAAGTTACTATAAAAAACATACCTGGCCCAAAGGGAGTAAATGGCAGAAACTCCAACAATACATTAACAAAAAGTGAAATTGGTTGGTACCCCAAGGTTTCGCTTAAAGATGGGATATCAAAAACTTATTTTTGGATAAAATCCTTATCTTTTAATAATAATGCGCTATAATTGACTAAGTAACAAGACTTACACAAGGGGGTAGCCAATGGCCACCAGTTTTCCAAACAATCTAGACGAATTAATTAATCCAAACGGTACTGATCAGTTATCAGCGCCTTCCCATTCTGAGCAACACGCAAACGCAAATGATGCGATTGAAGCTCTTCAAGTAAAAGTCGGAATAGATGGATCACAAGATCCAGATTCTTTAACCTATAAAATTAACGATATAGTTACTATTTTAGGAGACTTAGATAACAGCACAGACAATGTAGTTGAGCTACTTGGCCTAGAAGGCAATAACGATCTTGCAGTCTACGGAATTGAAAACCCAACTAACATAGACTCATTTGCTAAAAATACATGGAGAACTGTTAAGTACAGTCTACAGGTTGTAAAGGGTTCAGATGTCTATGCATCTGAAATACTAGCAACTCAAGATGGCACAGACATACTCGTATCTGAAACAAACATAGTTTCTAATACTAATAGCAGTTTATTTACATACACCTTTGAAGAAAATTCAGGTATAATTAGTTTAAGAATCACCCCTGTTTCTGGTGAAATCGCAGTACGATTTGTAAGAACAGCACTTAAGGCATAAAAAAAGCAACAAGAGGAGTCATAAATATGGCAACAGTAACAAAAAACTTTAGAATTAAATCTGGCCTCATCGTTGAAGGTACTACAGGTACAATCAATGGCCAAAATATACTTACAGAAACAGGTGGAGATTCCTATATCCTCAACCTTGTTGGTGGAGCGACTCTTGTTAAGTCCGTTGACACCAATGTATTTAACGTAGATGGTTCAGGAAACCTTACAGTAAATGCTAATACTTTTGATTCATACGGATCTGCTTCAGCGGCTCAAACAGCAGCAGCTACAGATGCAACTAACAAGGCTAATCAAGCCCTTGCAGATGCACAATCATACTCAAACAGCTTAGCATCAAACTATGATGCAGCAGGTTCTGCAGCAGCAGCACAGACTGCAGCAGAAAATTATGCTGACGGCCTTGCCGTTAATTATGATGCAGCAGGTGCAGCAGCAGCAGCACAGACTGCAGCAGAAGGCTTTGCTACAACAGCAGCAAACAATGCACAGACTGCAGCTGAAAACTATGCTGATGGTCTTGCTGTTAACTATGATCCAGCAGGCGCTGCAGCAGCAGCACAGTTGGCAGCAGAAGGATATGCTGATGATAAGATTGCAGATCTTGTAGATGGAGCACCAGCACTTCTTGACACACTCAATGAGTTGGCTGCAGCAATTGCTGATAATCCAAACTATGCAACAGATGTTGCTAACTTGGTTGCAGGAAAGCAAGATACACTAACTGCAGGAGATAACATCTCTATCGTATCTGATGTAATTTCTGTAACTGGTCTTGATTCAGCAGACATTTCAGACTTTAACACAGCAGCACTTTCAGCAACAGCAGCAGCATATGATGTAGCAGGCGCAGCCTCTTCAGCACAGACTGCAGCACAGAGCTACGCTGATGGTCTTGCATCAAACTATGATGCAGCAGGTGCAGCAGCAGCAGCACAGACTGCAGCTGAAGGATACGCAGACGGTCTTACAGACAATATGCTTGACGGCACAACATCATTTACAGCAGTAAACGTAAACGATGAGGCAAAGCAAGTTGCAGCATCATCAACATCACTTGGTTCAGTTGTAGTAACAGCTTACGAGTGGGCAAAGGCTGACTATCGCTCAGCCAAGTTCCTTGTTAAGATTGACAATGGAACACACAATGAAATTTCAGAAATTCTAGTAACTCTAGATTCATCAGACAATGTAGCAATTACAGAATATGCAATTGTTGGAACTAATGGATCAAGAGGAACAATTACAGCAGATGTTTCTGGTTCAAATGTAAGAGTAAGAGTTAATCCAGTAAACGATTCAACAATCAAGGTATCTGGAACACTTCTTAAATAATTAAATAAAGGTTTTGGGGGATTCCTTAAAAATCCCCCACAACAAAACAATTAGGGGATATGTGAACTTAAATGGCAACAGTAAATAAAAATTTTAGAGTAAAGAACGGGTTAAATGTAGCAGGCACTGCGACATTTGATACAGACATAGTTTTAGGGTCAGCCCCAATATCTTTTGATGCAACAACAAATAGGCTCAAGGTTCAGATAAATGGAACTTGGCAGCCTATTGCTTTATACTCAGAAATTCCAAATGAAGCTACAATGCTTTCATTTATGGATGTCGGACTAGCCATTGATTACAATGGTCAGCCAACATATATAATCCAAGCAAACGGAGTCACTCCATCAGGAACTAACAAGTTCATATCTGGTGGGGATCCAAGTACCACAGAGTTTGGAGTTACTTTCGATTCAGGAGCATTAGTAGCATGATGTTCAATTATAAGGTTTTAAATGCTATAATTTCAATAGATCAAATTAAAGGGGTGGCATAATGTCAACAGTAAGAATTCAAGTACGTAGAGGTTTAGCTTCAGAATGGACCACAGCAAATCCAGTATTGGCTGCAGGTGAAATGGGTGTTGAAACAAACACTAATAAATTTAAATTTGGTAATGGTACAGACACATGGTCTGCTCTATCATATGCCGCAGCTGATTCAGCAACAATTGGTGAGCTTTCACAAGATGCCATCAACCAGGCGCTTTCAGTTGGAGAAGGATTAACAAAGACCTATGACGATAATGCAAACACAATTGTAGTTACCGTAAACACAGATGTCATCTCAACAAAGGCGTTTGCTACATCAGAGGCAACAACAAAGGCAGCAGCAGCACAGACTGCAGCAGAAGATTATACAGACAACGCAGTAAATGCAGTAAATAACTCATTGTCAGGATACTTAGAGACAGGAGATAGAGGTACAGCTGGTGGAGTAGCATCACTTAATATCTTAGGAAAGGTACCAGAAAGCGAATTACAGCTAACTGGCCTAACCTCATCTATTTCAACAAGTGGATCTGTATCCGCAGACAACGTAACAGTTGCTGGTAATTTAGTAGTTAATGGTACAACAACTACCCTTAATACTCAAAACTTTACAATAACAGACCCAATGTTTTATATTGGAGAAGACAATAACTCAAATCAGCTAGACCTTGGCTTTGTTGCGTCTCATAATGATGGAACATATAACCACACAGGCCTTGTGAGAGATGCTTCAGTAGGTAAATGGAAGCTTTTCAAGGGAGTAGTAGATGAGCCAACAACTACAATTAATTTTGCCCAAGGCTCATTAGATGATCTTGAGCTAGCAGCACTTACTGCAAATGGAGTCAATGTAAATAACTTAACAGTAAATAGTACATTTATGATTCCAGCAGAGTCTATTGGTGAAGCAGAACTTCAAGACAATTCTGTATCTGAAATCAAGATCCTAAACGGCTCAATCGGTTTTGAAAAAATTAAAACAGATGCAGTTACAACTCCTAAAATTTTAAATGCTGCAGTAACTGCTGATAAAATTGAAGACAATGCAGTTACATCAGTTAAGATACTTGATGGCTCAGTAATAGAAGGAAAAATTGCTGGAGATGCAGTAACTACAACAAAGATTGCAGATGCAGCAGTAACTTCTGCTAAACTTGCAAATGCTTCTGTATCATCTGCAAAAATTATTGATGAATCAATATCTGAAAGCAAAATTGCAACAAGCGCAGTAACTAATATTAAAATTGCAGATGGATCAATATCTACAGCAAAAGTTGCAGATTTGGCAATCACAGATGCAAAGGTAAGCGCAACAGCAGCAATTGCTCAAAGCAAGATCGATGGGCTTACAGATGCACTAGACTTGCTTGCTCCAATTGCAGCTCCAACATTTACAGGAACAGTTGTTCTTCCAGGTACAACATCAATCGGAGATGTATCTTCAACAGAAATTGGATACTTAAACGGTGTTACATCTTCTGTTCAAACACAAATCACAGCAGCAAGTACAGCTCTTTCAAACCATGAGGCAGATACAACAAACATTCATGGCATTGCAGACACTTCACTACTAGCTACCACAGCAAACGTAGCAACAGCTAAGTCAGAAGCAATTGATGCAGCAGCAGTAGCATCTGAGAACTATACAGATGGAGTAGTAGCAGCACTTACAAAGTCTTCAGTAGGACTTGCAAATGTTGACAATACATCAGATGCAAATAAGCCAGTATCTACAGCACAGGCAACAGCAATTGCTACAGCAAAGTCAGAAGCAATTGCAGATGCAACAGCTCAGGTAAATGCAGTAATTGCATCAGCTCCAGCAGCGCTCAACACACTTGATGAGCTTGCAGCAGCACTTGGAGATGACGCAAACTTTGCAACAACAATAACCAACGGACTTGCCGCTAAGGCTCCAATTGCAGGACCAACATTTACTGGAACAGTAACTGTAGCTGCAAACGGAATAGCATTTACTGATAAAACTCAGACAAAAGCTGGCGTACCATCACTTACAACAATTGCAACAGCAGTTTCAGCAAGCACAACACTTGATGCACTAGGAACAGATGAGGCAGTCAGAGATTCATTAGTCCCACTATCTGGTGCTGTAAACATCAGCTTTGAAGCAACAGGAAATGCTAAATATGCAATTGGTTCTTCAATTAACTTCTACCAGTCATCAGGTACTGGTGCAAATATAACAGGCTCTGGAGTTACAATTCTTGCAACACCAGGAGCAACACTAAGAACAACAAACTCATCAGTAACCGCTACCAAGGTTGCAGCAACAACATGGTTGTTAGCTGGAGATCTTAAGGCGTAATTGGGAAATAGGAGAATAAAATGTCAAAAAATATAGGTAGAAAAGCTTCAGCCCAAGATAACTTTACTGGACCAAATCCAGTAACAGGTGTCACAGCCTCAGATGTAGGTACTGGTAGAGCGTTCAATAACGGCGCAGTTACAGTTTCATGGACAGCACCAGTTGGTGGAAATGAGCCAATAGGTTACAAAGTTTATGAAGGCTCAAACGTAGTCGCTACAGTTCCGTTTGGAACTAATACTGCAACTATAACTGGTCTTGCTTCAAATTCATCACGTACTTATCTTGTATCATCATATGATGCATACCTAGATAACAATAGTAATGGAGTTGCAGCAGCAGCTGTTACAGTTACAACTGTTCCAGATGCACCATCAGCAACAGCAACTGCAGGAGTTAACCAAAATACAGTTTCATGGACAGCCCCAGCAAATGGTGGAAAAGCAATAACAAACTACTATGTGGTAGGAAACGATGGAACAAGTGGAAATACAGCATCAACATCTATAGTTATTCCAGATACAGCAAATACATCTCAATACTATAATGTTTATGCAGATAATGCTAACGGTAGATCAGCTGCTTCAGCAAATACAGCTACGATTACTACACAGGCACCATTCTTCCCGCCGTTCTTCCCACCGTTCTTCCCACCAAGCTTCTTCGCACCACCAAGCTTCTTCGCACCACCAGGATTCTTCGCACCGCCAGGATTCTTCGCACCGCCAAGCTTCTTCGCACCACCAGGATTCTTCGCACCGCCAGGATTCTTCGCACCGCCAAGCTTCTTCGCACCACCAGGATTCTTCGCACCGCCAAGCTTCTTCGCACCACCAAGCTTTAAGTCTAAGTGTCTTTCTCCAGAAGCAGTTATACTTACTGTTAATGGATGGGTTAAGGCTAATGAAATTAAAGCTGGCGATAAGGTAATTACACTTAACAGTAATGATATAAATCTAGAGTCTTTATCAAATGATAAGACATCAGCTGCTCTCCCAAGCAAGGTAGAGTTTGTTGAATCAGAAGTTATTTCTGTTACAGAAAAAACCTCAACGCTAATTGGATTTAATTATGGTGGCAAGGATTACTCAATCACACAGCCACTATTTGTAAAGACAGAAAATGGTATTTCATACAAGAACGCTGGAGATATAGAGGTAGGAGAAGTACTTATCGTAATTGATAAAGACGGAAATATCTCAGATCGCACAATAACCTCGATTGAAAAGGATGATTCAGAATCTACAGTTTATGATGTAAGAACTTCCCCACAGCCTTGGTTTATAGTAAATAACCATATAGTAATAGCTTAAATATACAAAAAGAGGGGTGGCCTACAGGCTGCCCCTCTTTGCTATTGTATTTGTAAATTCAAAATGATACAATGAACACATGACTACTACAAATAATCAATTTGGATTTTCTTCAAAAGAAGAGCTTTTCCCAGGCGTATGGGTTTACAGAGACGTAATAAAAAAAGACTTAGATGTAATAAATAGACTTAATAAAATTGGCGAATCCGCAGTCAAAGATAATGAACCAAGATTTGATTGGACATTTGGCTTTGTTGGATATAATACAAAGCTTCCATCTTATAGAGATTGTGAAGATATTAAGATTGCAGAAATTGAAAATCCATACACTAATACTCAAAAACTAGTAGGAGAACTTTGGTCTGATCTTAAAAAAGCACAAGATATAGCAGTACAAGATTACTGTTCAAAGTATAATGTAAAAATGAATTATTGGGAAGTTATGAATTGCATTAGGTATGGCAAGGGACAGCACTTCCAAGAGCATGCAGATCATGGATTTTCATATAGCGCAACAGTGTCACTTGTAGCATATGTAAATGATGATTATACTGGTGGTAATCTATTTTTCCCAAAGCTTGGATTAGACATTAAACCAAGGGCTGGAGATCTTTATATTTTCCCTTCAACTTATTTATTCTCTCATAGAGCCATGCCAGTGGAGGACGGAATGAAGTTTTCAATAGTCACAATGCTTGACTATAATGATCATGCTCACAGAGAAGAGTTTGTTCAGATGAGAGCTAAATGGGTTGAAGAAGATGCCAAAACTGGCAGAAATTCTTATGCATAATATAAAAGCCTATACTATAAGAGAAGGGTATGGCAAAGTTGAGCCACTTTCCATTAAAAGAGATTGGATGGATAACACTTGGGATGCACATGCATATAAGTGTTTTCCAGTTGGGTTAACTAATCAGCTTGGTTGGGGTATATCTTTTCCAGAAGACATATCTTTTATTTGGGATGGAATATCTGATAGCACACCAGACCATGTAAAAATTTTATCTGGAGAAAAGTATGCATATTCTGGAAGAGCAAATGCAACTATAAGCTTTAATACTGGATTAATGTTTTCAACAGATAGCAATGCTAGCCTGCTATCAATGCCAGTTCCTAATCTATTTATAGATGGAGCAGTTCCATTTACAACATTAGTAAGCACATCTTTTTTTAGAGGAGAGCTTCCATGCGCTTGGATGATAACAAAGCCAAATGAAGTTATAACTATAAAGGCGGGCACTCCAATAATTGCTATACTTCCAATAGACCTAGAAGGGCTACAACACTCAGAGATAACTTTTGAGCCAGTCGAGTCTTTGCCAGAATCAACATTTGACTCAAATGAATACTCCAATGTAATTTATGAGCTAAACAGAAAAGCAATATGGTCTAATTTTTATAGAGATGCAGTAGACCACTTAAAAAACTCTATAGGAAAGCATCAAGTAAAGGCCATCAGACTAAAGGTTAATACTTTAAAAAATAGAAATGATACAATGGATATATGAAACTAGAAAATAGCTGGTCACATGAACCCCCAAAATCTATAACCCCTTCAGGGTTTTTTGGAGACTCAATTAATAATATTGTTGAGATTAAAGATTTTCTTTCAATAGAAGAGCGTAAAAGACTTATGGATTTTGCTCTTAATAATAAAATATGGGACATAACAGAAACGCATAGGGATGCAGACGGACTAGTTCTTTATGATCATACGGTGTGGGAAGACAGAGTTTGCACATATAATTCATTAATGGCGTCAGATCCATCTATATTAGAATTAATTTATAGCATGATTAATAGACTTAAAATAGAAGTAGATGCATTTTTTAATGTAGATGCAAAAGAGACTGGCCCAGCAATTGTTCGTTGGCCAGTGGGAGCAAGACAAGAACCTCATGCAGATAAAGAGTTTCACTCAGGTCCAGAAAAGGGAAGGGCAAATGATTTTCCATGGTATGATCTTGCTGGATTATTTTACTTTAATGATGATTACGAAGGTGGAGAACTTTATTTTCCACAACACGGAATTGAATTTCAGCCAGTTGCTGGAGCAGCATATTTTTTCCCAGGCGATATGAATTATACGCATGGGGTACGTCCAGTTACTGCTGGAAATAGATTCACATCTCCATTCTTTTGGACGATACAAAAACATACAGGAGAAAAACAGCCATGAGCGAATTAAATTATGTAGAGCTTTATCCAAAGATTGACGTATATAGAAATGTTTTGGCTGATCCAGCTGAGTTGTATGAAATTATGAATAAATCTGAAAAGACATCAGAAGGAAAGTACTTTTTGAAGACATGGGACCCATGGGCACATTTTGGTACATACACTCAGAAAAAACATGAGGGAGAAATTCCTGAAGATATTAAGTCTGAAGAGATGTTTATTAAAGAAAAGAAGTTTGTTGAAAACATTGAAGAAGCTTATAATAAAGTAATTTTAGATTATGTGAAGAGACACAATATTGAGCTTCCAGAAGGCTGGAGATTTAGCGGATGCTCTTACTCAAAGTATCATGCTAAGATTGATACATTACAAAATAATATGACAATGCAATATCACACAGATCACATAACTTCTCAAAAAGATATGCCTGGGGACAAATTTTTTATTACTTGCACAATGTATATAAATGATGACTACGATGGCGGAGACATAGAGTTTTATGTTGACGGTAAGTTTATTAATCATAAGCCAAAGGCTGGAGATATTTTGGTATTTCCTTCAACTGAGCCATATTTCCATGGAGTAAAAACAATTAATACAAATGAGAAGTTTTTTGTTAGAAACTTTATTATGACCCCACACAACGGAACAGAAGAGTGGTTAGCAAATCAAAGAAAATATGGAGCATATCGCTGGGCAAAAATGGAAGCAGAAAGAATTGATTATGACGATAAAAGAAACATGGTCTACTTCCAAAACGGCAAAGAAGTTTCTTATGAAGAATATAATGGTCATAGAGACAAAGGAGCAATGAATTAATATGGAAAGAAATATGGTTGTAACTAGACATAAAGAAGATATAGTTCAGTATGATAATTTTCTTACTCCAGAAGAATGTAAAGCAATTATCGATGTCTTGGCAATTAAAATGGAAAAGGATCAGCTAAGATGGATGCCAATTTCATTTTATGAGTCATATTCATCTGGCACTCCAGAATTAAATGATCCAGATACAATTGCTGCTGGTCTTCCAGGAGACTTTTTTCAAGATTTAAGACAAAGAGTTATAAACGCTACAGCCGAAATGGCTGGAAAAGATCCTGAGCAAATGTCTCAGATAAGCTGGCACTCTCAAAGATGGGCACCAGGAGCATTTGCAAACATGCATTCTGATAATACATCTAACGATGGGGTTTCTGGAGCATTTACAAGAAGTAGATATGCAACCTTTATTTATTTGAATGATGATTTTGAAGAAGGGGTATTAAATTTTAAGCACGGCTTAACCATTGTTCCAAAAACTGGCACACTAGTTACATTTGCTGGCGGGTTCCATAATATGCATGAGGTTACTACAGTCAAGAAATCAATTAGATACACGCTTGGTTCATTCTGGGACGACAGAGAAGAAAGTGATTATCCTCAAGAAGTTAGAGATGCATGGGCCGAAGAACTTAAGCAGGTAAGAGCAATGCAAGCAGAGGAAGCTGTTGAGTGGGAAGACTATAGGAATAAAGGTCTAAGAATAACTCCTCAAGGAATTCCTTATCCAGCATCTGAAGTGGAAAAATAATATGAAGAATGAAGTTCAATTTAAGCAATTCACAATGTTTGATCTTCAGGTGCTTGCACCAGATATCTGGTACTGGGATAATGCACTAAGCTTTCCAGAACATCTTAAAGAATTTATTGATCAAATAGATGAATACCCAGAATCATACTCAAGAATATCAAAGTGGGAAAATTGGACAGCAAGCAACGACAAAGATTTAGTTTATGGAAAAACAAAGACCATAAACAAGGCAAATCTTAAAAAATCTACTGGCTCAGACATTGTAGACAAAAAAACTCTTTATATTGCTAACAGCTTTTTAATGGCATTTCAAATGTGCACAGATAGATATTTAGCATCACGCAACTTAGACAAAGATAAATATAATCTAAATCTAGATAGCGTTACTATTAAGGCATGGAATGAAGGCCAGTCCATGGGACCGCATTTTGATGGTCAAGACGGCAATAAAGATCTCGCATTTTCTTTGGTTGCATATGTAAATGATGACTATGAGGGTGGAGAAATTAGCTTCCCAAACCATAACATTACCATTAAACCAAAAGCTGGAAGCCTAATAATGTTCCCTTCACAAGAGCCATATATACATGAAGTAAAGCCTATTATTTCTGGTACTAGATATATGAGTCCTGCACATGTATATATTAAGTAGATAGGTGGTATAATAAAAAAATGAGTACAGGAGTAAATGGCTGGAGATTTCCAGACTATACAGACACGCCAGATGTCCCTAGAGACCTCGGCAACCTTGGCGACGACATTGCAGCCTTTATAGAGGCTAATCCAGGCCCACAGGGGCCTTCAGGCACCTTACAGATAGGTACTATAACAACGGTTAGCGCATCAACCCCAGCTTCTGTAACAAATGTTGGCACAGCATCAAATGCAATACTTAATATTTCAATACCAAGAGGAATTGATGGAATTATTGGTGGACCTGGCCCCTCAAATGTTTTATCTATAGGAACAGTTGTTGAGGGCGGAACAGCATCTGCAACAATAACTGGCACAAGCCCAGAACAGGTATTAAATTTAGTATTGCCTCAAGGACCAGTTGGTCCAGAAGGCCCACAAGGAATTCCAGGACCCACAACTTTAGCAGTTGGTACTACAACTACTGGAGCAGCTGGCACTAATGCTTCTGTAACAAATACGGGCACATCAACAAATGCAGTCTTTGCATTTACAATACCAAGAGGTGCAACAGGCGCCACTGGCCCACAAGGCCCACAAGGAATACCTGGATCAAGCGCAACAATTGATCCAGTGCCTACAACTATATCTTTAAATATTCCAACATCTAACGGTCTAGGTGTAAACTCTAACTGGTACCCAACATTTAATAACTTATATAATCTTGGTCAGCCAATTGATACTCCAAACGGAGTAACATCTAATAGATTTTGGAAAACAATTTATTCAAATACTGGAACAATCAACACTTCTGATGAGCGATTAAAGACTAACATTGCTTCTTCTAGTCTCGGACTTAATTTTATAAATAATTTAAATCCAGTAAGCTATAAATTTATTGAAGGCGGGAAAGAAATAGTAGATGGAGACGTTATCTCTATTCCTGGATCAAGAACACATTATGGTCTTATTGCACAAGAAGTAAAAGAAGTATTAGACCAGTCTGGTGTAGAAGATTTTGCGGGCTGGGTCAAAATGGATATGTCAGAAGAAGATTCTATGCAAGGCCTTAGATATGATCAATTTATTGCCCCATTAATTAAAGCAGTACAAGAGCTTACAGCGAGAGTTAAAGCACTAGAAGAGAAGTAAGACATGTCATATAAATATACTGTCTTGCAAGATAACCCTTTAGCATTTTTTTTGCTAGATGAAGTTCGTTCTGGTGAAGCTGGGACATACAACAATCTTCTTAATTTATATAGCACATATCAGGATTTAAAAGATAATGGAATATCTTATGCTGCAGTAAGTGGACTACCAATAATCGATTACTCTGGTAATTCTATGGAGGGTTATGCTATAGAAACTTCAGACATTGAAGTATTGCCCATAATTGGCGCTGGCGTAAGAGGAACAGAAATTAATGAAAGTTCTCAAGTAGAATTAAAGGCTCTAGGAATTGGGACAAATAAAAATCCAGACAGCCCGTTTGCTTTTGAGATATGGTTTAGCCCAGACTATTCTGATTTACAAGAGTATTTAGTTTTAGGTGACGCAGCAAATGATATTGGAATATTTTACAATAATGAAAATATAGTATTTAAATGCAGCCCTGAAGACTTTGTGTTCCATAAAATTCCTAAGAACAAGGCTATGCACATCGTAGGAATATTTTCTAAGGATAAAATTTCATTGTATGTAAACGGTGAACTAGCAGATGAGAAGTTTATTACATCTGGATTTAAATTTACTAATGATTCTATAAAGCTTACTTTAGGGCCAGCAAATGTAGGAAAAAAATTCATAGTAGATTCTGCAGCAATATATAATTATGAGATAGAAGATTACAAAATAATGAAGCATTACGTAGCTGGGTACAAGGAAACAAAATATTCACAAATAGTTTATTCTAAAGAAGGAATACTTTTCTCACTTAATTCATTTTCAATAAAGCCAGACATATCATATAGGTATCCTGGAATAAAATCTTTAGACCAAATAGTTTCTGGAGATGCGTACTATAACCCAGAACTTAATAGGATCGAATTTGCACAAACAGATTTAGCAGAAACAAAGTCTTTTGTATTTGAAGATAGAATTTACGTAACAAACCCAGAAAATATAATTTCTTCTAGAATATCTTATGGACAAGATGTGCAAAACATATTGGTAGAGGTATCGGTTCCAGGAGAACCATGGGAGGAATGCAAAAATAATGCACCGCTACCTTACTATAATAAAAATCAAAATCTAAACAGCCCAATTCTTGATTTAAGAATTACTATGACTACAGAAGACTCTTCATTTGACCTTCCCTATTTTAGTGGGATAGATATAGACATGTACTCAAATAAAGATTGCTATGCAGACAACTCTAGCGCTAAGATATACTCAGATTACGACTATTCCCTCGGATACTATAATTATCCAGTAAGAATTCAAAACCAATACAATGGGCTGTCCATGTATTCTGGACACGGATTTTCTGTGGATCTACCAATGAATCCAGAAACCATAGAAATGTTTTTTACCCCAAGAGGGGGCTCGAATGTTTTATTCTCATCAGACTCTGCAGAAATAAAATGGGCGGCTAACGGCAATATAACAAAAAACGGAATAAGCTCAATATACGTAAATGGCGTAAATGTAACAAATCAGACAAATATCTCATCCTTCCTGCTCAATGACGTATCTCATCATATAATATTGGTTCTTTCCGATCCAGCCACAAATATTAAGTTTAATCAAAGCCAAGATGGCCTTTTGTATGGCGGATCAAATACATATAGCAACATAGCTTTTTATCCAAGTGCCTTTACTTTGGCAGAAGCCGTTAAAAACTATAAGCTTTACTGCTCAGATAATTCATTTAATATTGTTGACCCAGGAATTACAGTTCAAGAAGGTGTAACTGGGACTGACAATACTGCCTACTTCGTAAGATCTTTTGACGAGTAGCCTGCAGTATTTAATAACTTTTGTCATTCCATTGTACACAAGCTGGACTTTTATTAGGAAGAATGGTAAACTATTTAACATATGGACATCTTAAATCAAAAAAGCCAAATAATCGAGGAAACTACACTCGGAATATACGTATGGGAAATGCCAGACGGACGATGGATCGGCGATGACGATGGCAACTTTTTGTCTATAACATCTAAGAAAGGCAACCGCTCCAGAATGGCTGCCCTTGCTGATGCAGTAAGACACTATGGAATTTATGAAGGTCAGCCAAAGTTTTTGTCTGGTAGAAGAAAGATTGATGATGAAGAGTTTGAATATCAAAACCAAAGATTAAAATGGGGTCTTACACCAGACCCTCTAGATATTGGAGAATATAAAGATTCAGTGTTAAGAGGCGGAGCAGTAAAATGACACAGTTCTTGGAAGATGGTCCAGAAGATACATACGAAGTATCTGTTAAAAATAGTTCAGACATATTCTCATTTAAAAAAGAAAAAGAACATGTCGACCCATTTGCAATTGGTATTGAAGATCTTAAAAAGGTAAGAGGCCTAGGAACAAATTTTAAGCGTAAAGTTAACAGAGACTTTGCAAAATCATTTACTGGTAAAGACGGAGCAGCAACACAACAAAATCTTCTACAGCAAGCAGTTACTGGCTATGCAATGTTTGACCTTGTTCAACCAATATATAATTTAGAATATTTATCACAAATATATGAAGTTTCAACATATAACTATGCAGCTATTAACGCAAAGGTTGCAAACATAGTTGGGCTTGGTTATTCTTTCATGGAGACAAGAAAAACCAATGATGCTATTGATGCAATCACAGATGACAAACAACTTGAAAGAGCACGTAGAAAACTAAATAAGCTAAAGCAAGATTTGCAAGACTGGTTAGACTCAACAAATGATGAAGATACTTTTACTGAAACTCTAATTAAAGTATATACTGATTTAGAAGCAACTGGCAATGGTTACATTGAAATTGGAAGAACAACTGGTGGAGATATAGGTTATATTGGCCATATACCAGCAAAGACTATGAGAGTTAGAAGATTGCGTGATGGGTTTATGCAATTGCTTTATGGTAAGGCTGTATTCTTTAGAAACTTTGGCGACACAGAAACACCTAATCCAATTGGTGATGTAGAAGATAGACCAAATGAGATAATTCATTTGAAGAAGTACACACCAATGAATAATTACTATGGTATTCCAGATATTGTTGCAGCACAGATGGCGCTTGCTGGAAATGAATTTGCTGGAAGATATAACCTAGACTACTTTGAAAATAAAGCGGTCCCAAGATATATAATTACAGTAAAAGGTGCAAAGCTTTCTCCAGAATCAGAAAGAAAGCTCCTTGAATTTTTCCAGGTTGGGCTAAAGGGCAAGAATCATAGATCTCTTTATATTCCTCTACCAGCAGACACTCCAGATAATAAAGTTGAATTTAAAATGGAGCCAGTTGAGGCGGGAGCCCAGGAGTCATCATTTAATATTTATAGACAGTCTAATAGGGATGAGATATTACTAGCACATAGAGTTCCAATTAATAAAATTGGAGTTCCAGAGGGAGTATCCTTGGCAAATGCTAGAGATGCAGATAAAACATTTAAAGAGCAAGTATGTCGTCCAGCACAAATGAGATTAGAAAAAAGAATTAATTCTATAATTGAAGAAAAAACAGATGCTTTAAAAATTAAATTCGAAGAGCTAACCCTGACTGATGAAGATACACAATCTCAGATAGACGAAAGATATTTGAGAATGCAGGTAATTACCCCTAATGAAGTTAGAATTAAAAAGGGAATGATTCCAGTTGAGGGTGGAGACGAAATGGTAGAATTGAAGCCACAGCAAGCAGCTGATCAAAAAGCAACGGCTGGCAAAACCAGAGCCAGAGATTCTGAAAGATCTGCTGCTTCTTCAGACAAAGTCGGAGAAGGCAGAAATGCAAAGGGTGACGGTAAAAAGGTTGACTAAGCCTAATCAACTGCTATTTGCATTTTTAGATAGACACGTATAAAATTAAGCATATGAACATTGAAAAAGCTCAGTGGTCCTCCGACGGCCAAAACATTCATTTAGCTGTCCCCTTCACAAAAGTGAACAGGGAGAATAGAACTGTATCTGGATTTGCTACATTAGATAACGTAGATCAAACAGGAGATGTAGTTACTGCAGAAGCAAGCATCAAAGCATTTGAAAGTTTTAGAGGAAACATAAGAGAAATGCATCAGCCAATTGCAGTTGGCAAAATTGTTTCTTTTAAGCCAGAAACATACTACGATCAAAAGTCACAAACATTTTACAATGGTGTTTACGTAACAACATATATTTCAAAGGGTGCACAGGATACTTGGGAAAAAGTTCTTGATGGCACTCTTTCTGGTTTTTCAATCGGCGGAAAGATTAAAGACTCAGATAACGAAGTTAATAAAGCAACAGGTGAAGCAGTAAGATTTATTAAAGAGTATGATCTAGTAGAGTTATCTATTGTAGATTCTCCAGCAAATGAAATGTGCAATATTGTTTCAATTGAAAAGATGAACGGCCAGCTTATATTTAAAGGAATGGCTGCAGATGTAGTTACAGAAAATATTTTTTATTGCGAAGAAAGCGACTCTGTTTTTATCTCAACAGACAAAACATATTCTTCTCCAGTTACAGGAAAAGAAGCTACGCTAATTGGCTGGGTTGAAAGCTCAGACATAAACAAATCAAAAGAGATAGATAAGATTCTTGCTTCATTCAAGAAGTCAAGAGTTCCGTTGCCTGCAACACAAACAATAGCAAAACAGGCAAACGTACAAGGAGGTAATGAAGTGGAAAAACTAAACGTAAAAGCTGAAGATACAGCAGTTGTAGAAGCAACACCAGTTGCAGAAGCACCAGCAGTAGAAGCGACAATCGTTGAAGAGACCGTAGTAGCATCTGATGCTCCTGCTGTTGAAGATGCACAAGCTGCTGATAAGTCAGCAGAAGATGCAGACTCTGCTTCTGTAGATGTCTTTAAGTCGGTTGATGCTCCTCAAGCAGATGCTGCAGTAGAAGTTGAAGAGCCTGATTTTGCAAAAATGTTAGTAGACCTAAAGGGATTCTTTGCAGATACTCTTAGCAAGGCTACAGAGGCAAATGCAGTACAGGTTTCAGAAATTAAAGAAACTGTAGAGACTTTTAGCAAGGGCGTAAATGCTCAAATTACAGAGTTAGCAGAAAAGCACAGTGCACTTAGTGCAGCTGTAACAGAAATAAAGAGCACCATTGATGGTGTTCAAAAGCGTGTAGATGCCGTAGAAGGCGATACAGCAATTAAGAAGTCCTCAGACCTCGGCGGGTCTGCGGTATTAGCAACAAACAAATCAAAATGGAACGGTTCTTTCCTCGGTTCCGTAAACGAAATATTTAACTAGGGTAGGTGAAATTATAATGAGCAATGAAACATTAGAGAAAGCAATAGCAGCTGGAACAACAGCTACAAGTACTTTCGCATCAACAACTGGTGGAGAAGGCATTCACACTGCGTCTGAAAACGGCAACGGTGGTCTTCTTAATCCAGAACAATCAGCTCGCTTCCTAGACTATATGTTCGACGCAACCGTAATTGGTAAGGTCGCACGTACTGTCAGAATGAAGTCAGACACAACAGAAATCGACAGAGTCGGCGTAGGCGAGAAGCTTATGAAGCTCGCAACAGAAGGTGACAATACTGCATCAAACGCAGCCGTTACATTCTCAAAGATCTCTCTCACAACAAAGAAGCTTCGTCTCGACTGGGAACTCTCAACAGAGTCACTAGAAGATAACATCGAAGGTCCAGATCTAGAAGACCACATCGCACGTATGATGGCAACTCAGGCTGGAAACGACATCGAAGATGTTCTTCTTAACGGTAACACATCACTAACATCAGATGCACTTTACAAGGCATTTGACGGTGTTGTAAAGAAGGCAAAGGCAAATGCACACGTCGTAGACGCAGCAGGTGCTGGACTTTCACGTGCTGTATTTAACTCAGCACTTAAGGCACTTCCACGTAAGTACAAGCAACGTCGTACAGACCTTCGCTTCCTTTCAGGTTCAAACTTGATTCAGGATTACTTATACTCAACATCACAGAACATTCAGAATGTTAACCCACAGGATATTGCTTCAGGCATCATCCGTGGTGAAGTTGCACCTGTTTCAGGTCCAGCAGGCTATGTAGCCCCATACGCATTCGGTATTCCAATTGTTGAAGTTCCACTTCTTCCAGAAACACAGACTGGTGATTACGCAAATGCATCTGGCTCACACGGTGACGTCCACTTGACATTCCCTAATAACGTTGTTATTGGTGTAAAGCGTGATGTAACAGTCTACCGCTTCTTCTGGCCACGCAAGGACTCAATCGAGTACACAATGTATACTCGTGTTGGCGTTCAAATCGAGCAGGCAGACGCTTGGGTAGTTGTAAAGAACGTTAAGGTTGCTTCCTAATTAGGAATTAATCTCAGAAAGGCCCCCAATTAATTTTGGGGGCTTTTCATTTTAATTATACAATGCTATAATGGTTTTACCTAGAAAAAGGAGTATTAAATGTCTTTTGACACATTAAAAGTCGGAGAGCTAAAGGCAATTGCAGAAGAGTTTGCGGTTGATACAGCAGGTCTTAAAAATAAGCAGGATGTAATTGCAGCACTAGCAGAAGAAGGAGTGACTTACGCAGTGTATGCTAAGACACTCAAGGATGTAGAAGATGCAAAAGAAGAGATTGAAATCCTTCCAGTATTTGACCCAAAGGCAGAGCGCACAGAGGATACAGTATTGGTTATGATGACAAGAGCAAACTTTAGATATGACATTATGGGCCACACGTTCACTCAGGACCACCCATTTGTAGCAATGCATAAAGATGCAGCTCAGCAAATTTTTGATAAAGAGGAGGGGTTTCGTTTAGCCACACCAAAAGAAGTTCAGGATTATTACGGCTAAGCTTAATCACACAACATGGAAATTATAGTAGGAACAAATGCTCCAGTAAAGCAAAGAGTTTTTTGGAAGGGCGGAATAGCTAAAGCTGATTCTTTGCCAATCGTTAAGTTTTACGATATAACAGAAGACCCAGCAATTGCTCCTTCTATAAATCCAGAAGTTGTTTTAGAAACTCAAGAGGCGGAAGAGATAGACACAGACTTTGGTGTTTATAGCGTATATCCACCTCTTTCTCTTACAGATAGACCTAGATCACTAAAGCTTGTTTGGGAATATGAAGTAGATGGCGAGCCAGTAATAAAGGAGCATAAGCTATTTGTAGTTCAGCCATACGCTGATTTAACTCAAGCAGCAGATGCTTTAGGCTTTGGATTTGATCAGTCTGATCCAAACTACAGAACATTTGCTGACCTAGTTGCCGCAGAACGATATGCTAGAAAACTTATAGAAAATTATACAGGTCAACAGTTTCATTTATACGATGATGTAAATATTGTGTATTCTACTGGCGCCGACACTCTTCCACTGCCACACAAAATTAATGAGCTGCACGAACTATATCTTAATGATATGCTTTTAGTAGATACGATAAACAATGTAAACAATTTAAATATGCCAATTTATGTATCAGAGAGTGGATTTGGATTAAAGGTTGATAGGTCAAATACCTTAGACAATGTTGTTTACTATGCAAATGGGATGATCCCACCAAGCATTAATGATAGTAGTAGAGGTATATTTGTAAACGGAGGCACTTATAAAGTTGCTGGTAGATACGGCTGGGATCATGTCCCAGATGACGTAGAGATTGCATGTATTGAATTAATGAGAGATTTCTTCTCTAAAGATAAAGAATGGCGCAATAAGTATATTAAGAGCATACAGACATTTGACTGGCAGTTCCAGTATGATACATCAGCATTTAGCGGAACTGGCAATAATTATGTTGATCAGTTACTACTTACATATGTCACAAACAAAATGGTAGTTATCTAACATGAACAATTTAGTCGATTCTATTTTCAATATGAAGGTAGATGTATATATACAAGAAGATTATCAGGACCAGAATACTGGTGCTATTAAAAAGTCTTGGATATATTCAAAGACTATCCCTTGTTTTGCAAAAGGAATGATATCTAACTCTTCTTCAACAAGAGGAGGGGATAGCCAGACACTTTCAGCTAAGTATACAGACAAGCAAACAATAGAAATAAGAACTCAGTCAAGACTTACATATAGACAAAAGATAGCTAACATTAGAGATTCTTCTGGCAATGTAATATGGTTTGAACTAAATTACCCAAATGATACCCCAACGGTATTTGAAATAGTAAGCTCTACTCCTATCACAGATCCCTTTGGCACACTTATGGCATACAACTCAATTGCCAAAAGGTCGGAGAATCAGATAATTGGAGACTAACGGAGTAGCATTATTACAAGCAGCATCTGGACTAGAAAGACTAATGGTCGGTGCTCCTTCTGCTGGAGTAGTAAAAGATAGTACTGTAGCACAAATATCTGCATTATTATATTATCAAGCAAATGTTGCAGCTAGACTAACTTCTAATAAATCATTTCAAAGGCTTTTCAAGACTACCCTATTTAATCAAATAGACAAAGACTTTGGGCTATTTATAGATTCGCAAGCACGAACTAAACCTAAATCACTTCACCATGTTTACGAATGGAATAAAACAGGACAGGCAACAAGTAGGCTATATAAATTAAATAGATTAGAGTCATCTGGTTTATCCTTTAAAGTAAACTATGAACTAAAACTATCTAAAACTTCAGTTCCTTCAAAAAATAGGAAACAGACCAGCAGATACGTATTTGCCAATAAAGCTTCCGTTATGGAAAAGGGCATGCCAATTATAATAAGACCAAGATCTGCAGAGAGACTAGTTTTTGAAATTGATGGTGAAGTTGTATTTATGCCAAAAGGTAAGTCTGTTACAGTCAAGAGTCCTGGAGGTAGAGCATCTACTAACCAGTTCGATCTTGCTTATAGTAGATACTTTAGTGGTCCATTGGTATCTAATTCTATTAAAGCTTCTGGATTTCAAAACCTATTTGGGTCAAAGTTTGAAAAAGCAATGAAGGTCCCATCTTCTATATCAAAGGTGCGTTATTCATTTAGTCCAGGTACAATTAGATTGCAAGCAGAGGCGGCATTAACAGAGCAATTTGGAGGAGTAGCATAATGGCAAATTATAGTATAGACGCAATGTATGAGATAAGAAAGCACCTATGGCAAGAGCTTTTGCTTAATGGCTTGATAGATGAAAATTCATATTACAGCGATAACCTTGGAGAATCAATTATACCTATTATTCCAGTACAACAAGCACCAGAACTAAATCAATTTTTAAGTGGAAAGACACACATAGTCTATGACAAAATGGGTGCAACATATGAAGAGAACTGGATGATATGCTGCGAGAAGCTATCATTTACAATATACTCCACAGACTATTCTGAAATCAACTCAATTAGGAATATGATGATAGATGTATTTAGAAGAATGGACGACTCTGCTAGAGACCTAAATAGATCAAAGTCCACAGACAAGATTATATTTCACAACACCCTTATCCTTGAGATGTCTCCTACAGAGCCATCAGAAGAGCTAGCAGGCTTCCTATCGGCAGACGTGATTCTAGAGGTCAAATACTCTAGAGTTGTAGGTCAGGACGGCAGATTCGAATAGTTTGCCTTTTAGTTGATTGTAAGATAAAATTATACCAAGAGGAAAAGAGCCTAGCCAGCTTAATTTAAAGTAAGTCAATATATATATATTTATTTAACAGGAGGTTTTACAACATGGCACAAAACGTAGGTAATGCTAAAAATATTCTCGTTGGTGCGTCACCATTGTTTATTTCAAACATTGACGTAACAGACTCAGATTATGTGCAGAACGCAGAGCCAGGTACAGGCGATTACGCTTATGAATCTGGAGTTTCTTTTACAAAAACACTTAACGATATCGACCAGACAGCTGGTACATTTGGATATCGTAACGTAGGTTACACAAATAACGGTCTTCAGGTTACATACAACCCATCATACGGTTCAGTAACAGTAGATCAGCTTCTTGATACAGCTAAGCTTTTCAAGGAGTCAATGGAAGTTATGATCGCAACAGAAATGGCAGAAGGTACTCTAGAGAACGTTCTTGCTGTATTTGGTCAGCGCTCAACAACATTAAACTCAACAGGAACAGGCATCGGAGCACAAGATAAACTTGGTCTCGCAGGTGGTGCACTTGGTGAGGCTCCAACAGAGCGTCAGCTTATTGCAGTAGGTCAAGCACCAACAGCAGAAGCAACAGCAACTGAGCGTGTATACTATGCACGTCGTGTTCTTTCTGTACAACAGTCACAGTTCTCTTTGGCTCGTAACGCAGCATCAACATTCCCAGTCACATTCCGTTTGCTTCCATCAGGTGACTCAGCAAACGCAGGCCAGGAATATGGTTTCATCGTAGACCGTGTCCTTTCCATCTAATTAATTTTTATTAATTAATAAAACCCCCCTAAGAAATTAGGGGGGTTTTGCCATTGTATTGGTAATTTCGATATGATACAATAATTAAGAGAATATCCTAGGAGGATTAAATTGGCAACAACAGTATATGATGTAGAAGAAATTCAGCTACAGAATGGCGCAACAGTAAAGCTAAAGCCTTTAACAATTAAAGAGCTTAGAAAGTTTATGGCCGCTATCAGCAAGACTGCAGAAGTTACTACAGAAGACGAGACATTAACCATCCTTATTGACGCATGTGCAGTAGCACTAGAAAAACAGCTTCCAGAATTGGTAGCAGATAGAGACGCATTTGAAGATGTACTAGATGTACCTACAATCAATCGTATCCTTGAAGTTTGCGGTGGCATTAAGATGGATGATCCAAATTTGCTAGCAGCAGCGGTTCTAGCTGGTCAGAACTAGATCTAGCTGCATTAGAAGGAGAAGTATTTCTAATAGGAAACTATAAGAATTACGAGGAGTTGGAAGACAGCCTTTCAATGCCTGAATTGATTCAGACTTTTAAATCAATGCAAAAGACTGAGTCAGAGAAAAGAAAGTTTTTGGCCGCAATACAAGGTGTAGATCTTGAAGGTGGTGAAGAAGAAGAAAGCAAGAGTTTTGAAGACGTAAGACGAAAAGCTCTTGGAATAACTGCAGATCCATCTGACGTTGTTTCATTACAAGGTCAGTTTGCATCAGAAGCAGGGTTTGGTATCGGAGCGGGACTCGGATACAAAAAGGAGTAAGAGTTGGCAGATCAAAATATAGTAACCAACATAACTGCTACGGCTAATTTTTCTAGCCTAACAGCGCAGTTACAAGCGGTTACTTCGCAACTCTTAAAACTACAAGCCACAACAATTGGTTTAAATAAAAATCTAACTAGCCAGGTTGGAGTCATGAATCGTCAGTTTGACGAAACCATGCGCTCCACTGGCCAGTTTGCTAGACACTTTGTAACACTGACATCTGACGTATCTAAGTTTGGACAAAACCTAGATAGCGGAAGAATGAAGCTTGGCGATTACTTTAGAACCTGGCAAGGACATACAAGAAAAACAAGTAGTTTAGTAAGAGATCTAGCTAAGCAACAAGTCATGCTAGAGAATGCAATTATTCAGCCATTAGGTAAAAATGCTCAAGGCTTAATGCAATATAACGTCATGGTTCAATCTGGACTAGATGCAACAAAGAATAAATCAGCATTACTAAGACAAGAGCTCTCAATCATGAACAAGGTCATGAATGATGGAGCAAATCAATTAATTAACTGGGGTAAAAATACTCAGTGGGCAGGACGTCAGTTAACAGTAGGACTTACAGTTCCACTTGCAGCATTTGGTATGGCTGCAGCAAAAGCTTTTAGACAAGCAGATGAAGAGCTAGTTAGATTAACAAAGGTTTATGGTGGATTGACTGCAACTTCATCTGCCGATTTATTAAAAGTTAGAAAAGATGTTGCTGCCTTATCTAGAGAGTTAGCATCTGGCTTAGGGGCAAACTTTACAGAAACTATTGCTTTAGCTGCTGATATTGCAGCAACTGGAAAAGAAGGAACAGATCTTCTAGACTCAACTAGACAAACCACAAGACTTGCAATCTTAGGTGAAGTTGATAGACAAGAAGCAATGAAAGCAACGCTATCAATTCAAACAGCATTTGGACAAAGCACTGAACAATTAGCTCAGTCTATTGACTTCCTTAACGCAGTTGAAAACCAAACATCTACAAGCCTAGAAGATTTAGTTACAGCTATTCCAAAAGCTGGGCCAGTTGTTAAAGCATTAGGCGGAGATGTTCAAGACCTTGCGCTTTATTTGACAGCTATGAGAGAAGGTGGAATTAATGCTTCTGAAGGAGCAAACGCACTAAAATCTGCATTAGCATCTGTAATCAATCCAACTAAAGTTGCAAAAGAACAGTTCATGGATCTTGGTATTGACCTTGAAGGAATAGTAAATAAAAATGCTGGTAACTTGACTGGCACCATAATGGCTCTTAAAGATTCCTTAGATGCATTAAAGCCACTTGAAAGAGCTAGAGCAATTGAACAACTTTTCGGCAAGTTCCAGTTTGCAAGAATCAATGCTTTATTTGAAAACCTTGGGAAAGAAGGAAGTCAGACTCTACAAGTATTAGACTTAATGAAAGCAAGCACACAAGATTTGGCAAGCATATCTGAGCGAGAATTAAAAGCAATGACAGAGTCTGCTTCTGGTAAATATAGAAGAGCATTAGAAGCAGTCAAAGCAGACCTAGCAGTAATTGGAGAACAATTTTTAAAGGTCGGAACATTTGTATTAAATGCAATAGATGGAATTGTTAAGTTTATTGGAAACTTGCCAGGCCCAATTAAAGCGGTTTTAGGATTTATCGGATCACTTACTGCAATTGCTGGTCCTATTATTATGTTAACTGGTGTACTTGCTAACTTCTTTGGATATATCGTTAAGGGAATATTTGCACTTAAAAATATTGGTAAGGGCGGTTCAGGATTTAAACTTTTAACACCAGAAATAATGGCAGCAGAATCTGCAGCCAAAAATGTAGAACAAGCATTTTACAGTGATACCAAAGCTGCAGCTACTTTCTCTGACGCAGTATTAACTCTAGCAGCCTCATTTGAAAAGCTAAGACAAAATGCAATGTCTGCAACAGTTGCAACATCTAATAGTATGTCTACTGTTGCTGGCAATACAGTAATTGCAGGCGGAGGAAGAATTGTAGATAAGGACAACCCACTTGTAGGCAAGCCATATTCAAGAGACATGTCTCATGTTATTCCAACTGGATCTAAGACTCCTCAGCAAAGAGCAGATGAAACAATATTCTCTACGGTTCCTGGCCCTAAGCCAGTAAATCTAAGACTTTCAAATTCACCTCAAACATACATGAATGATGACCTGCCAAGAATTCATGGAGTTACTGCAATCAATGGAGTTTCAAATGGAATAGTTGCAGCAGAAGCTGCTAAATGGCACTCTATGACAGCAGCACTTGCCATGCAGTCAAAAGCAGAATTGGCGATGCTTAAGACAGAAGTTGCAGCAACAGGAACGGTAACAGCTTCACTTGCAGATTCATATCAAGCACTTCTTCCACAAATGACGAAGATAACTAGTCTTGCTGCAGATGAAACAGCATTAATAGTTCAGCAGCTACAGGCTGGAAAGATTACCGTTGAAACAGCAAGAGCTAAAATATTTGCATTAAATGCACAGGTAGAAGCAATGATGGTGCAAACAGCACAAGGAGTTGCCACTGCTCAAGCAAGAAATATTAGTTTAACTACAGTACCATTAACATCTCAGCCAGTTGTAAGTCCAACTGGAAAGTCAAATATGAAAGAGCTTTTCCACAAATCAGACACTTCTAAACTTGTAGACTCAATTGCAAGAAGCCTTGGAGTTAGAACTTCTGGTGCAGGATATAGCATACAAACAACAAAGCCTAGATTTAATACTGGTGGAAAGATTGAAGAGTTTGGTGCTAACAAAACTCAAGTTAGCGGTCCAGCGTCAATAACTTATGACGACAGAATGGGAAGCGTACCTGTAGGAGGCTACGTATTAAATCAATCAGCTTCTTTAGATCCAAGAAATGCACCACTTGTTGAAGCAGCTGCATCCACACATGAAGGTGGCGCTAAAAACATAACAGCATTGCTAACTCCAAAAGAGACAGTATTTGGTCCTGGAATACAAAATAACCCAGAGTTATTTAAAGCAGTTGAAGCAGCTAATAATGGAGTTCCTCTTTCACAGCATGCAGCAGGAGGAAACATAAGTTTTTCAAGAGCAAATTATGGAGTAATGAATCCGTTAGCAATGCGTAAAATACTATCTGCAATATTTACTAGAAATCCAAAACTTTCAAGAGAGATGTTGCTTGGCAGAAAAATGTCGATGTCTGGCGCAGAAGCAAGAGCTTATCAAGAAAAAGTTTTTGGATCAGCAATAAGATCTTCTTCTAAGGACTTAACTAGACAATATTATTTTGTAGGTAACTGGGGAGGAAGGCTAAGAGCAAGTGTAAATTCTGCGTTGGCACATGGCGCTGCTAAAAAAGCTGATATAGTCCATGACTTGATGTTTGGAACATCGCAACAAGCATTACCATCTCTTACTAGATTTTTACAAGTAAATAAAATTCCTGCTGATAAAATACAAGCGCTTACTGATCGTGCTAGGTCAAATATAGTAACTAAATTATCTGGGGACGGCAAAATTGGAGAAGCTGAATGGTCAAGAATTCAGCATGAAGAATATCTTGCAATATCCAAAGAACTAAGATTAAAAAAACAATACTTTGATAGCTTAAATGTTCCTGGACAAAGAAGGGCACACCCAGACGATCCTGTTTCTAGAGGGATACAAGCAGAGACTGCTTTAAATCCATATGGAACATCAGATCTAGATAAACTTATAGCAGCCAACGATAAGTTTGGCACAAATTATATGGGTTCATATAGAAATTACGGAATAGAAAAAATTAATGGAGAGCCAACAGCCCTTGCACATATGATGCCAGGTTATAATATTGGTGGCCAAATTATGCCTAGCAAGAACAACTACGGCAGAATGTTTTTAGGGATGCCAAGAAGATTTAAGGATGTTGAATTACAAAGACAGCATAGAAAAACAATGGAGGAGATTAACGATGCAGTGCAAGTTAGCAGATTTGCAGCATTGCCTACGACTGATTTTGGAAAATTAATATCTCCATCTACAGGAAGAAGTTTTCCAGTTCCAGGAATTGGCGGACTATACGAAAAGCCTGATGGAACAAAAGTATTTGTTAAGCCAGTAATGGATGAAACCGCAGCACTTGCAGAACAAAGAGCTACAATTATTGCTAGAGAAGCGCATGGATTAAATGCACCTAAGCAAGAAATTAGAACAATGATTGACCCAACTGATCCATCTGGTAAAAGAAAATTATTAGTTTTAGAATCTCCTTATGACGAATCGTTTGCTAAAAAATCAGGCACATTTACAAAAGCTGAATATTTTAAGCAATTAGTAGCTGCCAACTTAAGAGGGGATAAAGACTTAAGTCCAGATAACCTTTATGGGAAAACGCTTGCAGATGTAGGAACTGCTGGTGTATTTAAGATGGCCTCTGGTAAGAGAACTTACGAAGAAAATATGCCTTCGATGAAAGATCAAGCAAATATTAACTTGCTTGGAGTAAAGGGTGGAGCCAGAAGATTCTTTGCTGAATCTACATTAGATATACCAAGGGGAATGACTCCAAAACAATATCATAAGGCTATGATAGATGAGATAGACGATGTATTGCCTAAATTAAAAGAAACAGTAGCAAAATCTTTAGGAAAATTAAATTCGGAAGAATCTGCCGTATATGCAGCAATGATCAAGAGACTTGAAGATGGAAGAAGAGTAAACTGGGAAGAGTTTCATGGAATACATTCTGCAGTTAAAGTTGCTGCGCCAAAAGCTCTTACACCTGCTGCACTTAAAAAATTAAAAGAAGAAGCAGAACTAAGAATTCGTCAAAGAGGGCATGCTATATCTCTTTCAGATAATTCATTCAAAACACCCCTTAATGGATTCAATGGCGGAGGAGGAATTGGCAATGTCCTAAAGAGCTTGGCCATGAGAAGAATTGGCGCAGGCTTTGGTCCAACAGGTGCACCTAAACCAAGCATGTATGAATCAGCTCCATGGGGAGTAAATTCACTTTCAATTCAAATGGCAGAGACTTTATTTGCAAGTTCTGGATTAAGAAAAAATACACAGAAGCTTTTGTATGATAAGTTTGCAGCAGCACTAGCAAAAGAAAAGCCTTATGGATACGTAAAAGATGCAAGCGGATCTTTAAGAAATGCTCTTGAACCAGGATCATTAGATGCTGTTATCAGACAAGCTGCTAGCGATTTAATTGGAGATAGAAATGTACTTAAGCAGCTATCTCCAATAGACAAAGACATTTTAAGAAAGAAATACTTAAATTGGGATTCTAAAAAGAATACTCCAATGACTGCAGAGCTTCAGAAAAAGATTTTTGGAATAGATGGCAAAAGAGAGATGGGTGGTCCAGTATCTCCAGGACAAAATTATTTAGTAGGAGAAAAAGGACCTGAGTTATTTAGCCCGCAACAAAGTGGAAACATAATTCCAGGATATGAAATAGGTGGGTTAATTCGTCATGGTAAAAACGCATACGGTCTAAGCGGTAATCCAGCTAAACGTGCACAGCAAATAGCTGAAAGAGCAGCACGTGCAGCAGAACATCAGCCTTCTCCAATGCCAAAGCCAGAATATAAAGAAGGTCCTTTATCTGTTGAAAAGGTAACAACTATTGGAAATGGGGGAGTCAGAACTAATGCCTATGGCCTCCAAGGTTCATTCCCATATGCACCAGGCCTTAAACTACCTCTAAGAGGATTTAATTCAGCAATAGACTCAGCTATATCATCTATTGCTACAAATTTAAAGTCAGCGTCAAATAGATTAATTACAAGCACAAGAATGATTGGCGATCAAATTAACTCATCATTAAGAACACTTTCTGACGGAGCAAAAAAATTTGGAGCATCTATTACTTCTTCTGTAAAGAGTTTAGCTGCTTCATACAAAACGGGAGGCTCTCAAATACTGCAGTACGGTGTTCCAGGCCCGTTTGTAGGAACTAAAGAAGATCGCAATGAAAGAATGAGAGCATCTTTTAGAACTAATGCTGCATATACAACAGCAGCAATGATGCACCCAATACAATATTTGAAGACAAAAGGATTGAATCCAGAATTCGGACAAGGCGCAGGCGCTAACATGGTTGGAATGATGGGCGGAATGGCAGCTGGAACAGCAATAGGCGGAAAGATTGGTGGACAAAATGGCGCTATGATGGGAAGCATGGTGGGCATGATGGGTGGACAAATGCTTCTTCCAAAGATTGGTGGCATGATTGCAAAACGTGCAGCAGCTAGCGCAGCAACAGCAGGATTAGCTTCAGCAGGATTTGGAGCAACAGCAGCTGCAGCAGCAGGATTAGTTGCACCCTTAGCAGCAGTTACAGCAGCTGGATATGCTGGATACAAAATGTGGAAGCATTATAAAGAAGGTCAAACTCTTAATATATCTACATTTGGAATGACTGCAGAAGCGGCTAAGAAAGCCAACTTAAGATTCACAGACTTCGGTGCAAAAATAAAAGATACAATTCAAGACTCAAAAGATATGGCTGCTGCCAACAAGCTTGTGTACGAAAGCATGAAAGATGGCGGAACTCCATTCCAGATGACGATTGCCGAATACAAGAAGCTTAAGGTAGAGGTTAAAGAAACTTTTGCAGAGCAAATTAAAGCACTAGATCGTCAGCCTTCAAGTAAAGTACCAGATGCTGTTCGTAGAATTAAAGAGCAGCTTATAGCTGCTGGAATGTCTGCTGATGAAGCAACTAAAAAAGTTTATACAATGCTTCAGCTTTCAAACAAAAAAGACCAATCAATTACTGCTACAATGGGCAATGCACAATTTAAAGCTATTACAGATCCACAGTCTGCAGCAGTTTCAGCAGTAACTAGTTTCGGGGTAGACACAAGAGACCAAGGCAATAAAGAAAAAGCAGCATCTTTAAACACTGCATTGATGGCAACTGAAACTGGCATAAATGATCTTATTGCAAAAAGAGAGCGACTAGTTGCTAAAGACTTAAGCGGTAAAACTAAATCTCTCACATACGCTGAAGCTGAAAAAATAATGATCGATAAGATTAATAAGTCTAAGGAGGCTGGCACAGTAATTACACAGGGAACTATCAATGAGATGGCAAAAACAAACCCTGAAGTAAAGAAAATGATTAATGGCTCTGATACAATTGTTAGCGTTTGGCAGAAAATAAGATTGCAAGCTCAAGGATTTAACGGAGATCTTTCTAAATTAAATGCTGCTCAGACAGATGTAATAGCAAAGTCTTTTGCAGCGATATCAGATTCTGTTCAATCTACAAATAGAACTGGTATTCTAAAAGAACAATATGCAAGCCTAGATAAGCTAAAGGGGCAGATTGCAAGTTACACAAAGGCTCTTAAGGGACAGACTGTAGCGCAACAAATTTCTGATAGAGATAGAATTAAAGCACTAAATAAGCAGATAGAGGCAAATAATAAATTAGCTGAAGCAAGAAAGAAAGCCTTGTCAGCTGCACAAGCAGATGCAGACCTTGGCAGACAGATTGAAAAAACAAGACTTGAGATGCAAAATGCTGCAGCTACTGGAGATACCCAAAGAGCTCAGGAACTAAGAATAGATCTAGAATCTTTGACAAGCAGCCAGCAAACAGAATCACAAATGAGGGCTATAGATAAGGCAACAGAAGCAGCTAATGCGCCTCTTAAAGCAGCAATCGAAGCAATGGGAGATAAGCAGCAAAAGCTTTCCGACTCTGCTGCATTAGCTGGAGAAAGTTTAGATAAGCTAAAGGCTAGATACGATAAGCAAGAAGCTGCAATTAATAAAGTTAATAACTCTATGACTGCACTTTATGGTAATGCAGCCGCTGCTGGTCAGTCAATTCAAGAGTATGTAAAGAAAAATAAAGAAGCCGCAGCTGGTCTTGTTGCCGCAATGGAAGCAGCTACTGGCGAAAAAATGCCAAGATATACTACAAAAACAACTACAGAGCTAACAGCTACTGGTCCAGTAACAACTACAACTAAAGTTCCAGTTTCTCCACAACAAAATGCGTTAGAACTTTTATTAAAATCTGGAACTGGCGCTGGAGTTAACGAAGCACTTGCAAATAGCATTAAAGGCGGAGCAACCCTTAAAGATGTTGTAAATGCCGTAAAGGGCGCCAAAGGAGATCCAACTTTAAGAAAAGACATTAAGGTAACTGGAAACTATAGCGGACAACTTGAAGAAAAAGAATTCGATGGCAAAAAAATAAAGGTTCTTAATGCTCAAGCTAGAAATGCAATTAAAGACAGGCTAGATCTTCAGCTAAATGAAAGCTTTATCTGGAATGGACAAAAGTACGCTAGAAGTCAAAAGAACGGGAATATTGTTTACGTTGGACCAGCTCCGAAGGCGGCAGCAAATGGAGTTAGAGGCGGCAAGGGATTGTTCTTAGTTGGAGAAAAGGGTCCAGAAATACTTGATTTAAAGAACCGTGCCAGCATTATGCCTAACGATGTTATGAATACAATCGCAGCAGCATCTCCGAGGTACAACTTTAATAAAGCTCAATATAATTTAAAGGATGGCACTACTTCAGGTAACTCTTATGTTGTAAATCAAAATATTTATGCATCAGACGGAATGGACGTAGAAGCATTATCAAATATGATTATTAAAAAGGCTGAGGTTGTTATTGGACAAAAGGCCAAGATTAATGTTAAAATGGTTGGACAAGGAAAGAGTATATAATGCCAGCGTTAATTTTACCAGTAGGCTCCGCCCTGTTTATACAGGACGGTAATAATGCATGGCAAAAACTAACTGAACATAATAGATCCCCTATATCAGTAGATACCCAACGCTTTGAGCAAACCTCTAGAATGGCCAATGGAAGCCTTAGAAAGCTGTTTATAGCCGATAAGAAGAACGTATCTACCTCTTGGAGCATGGTTCCCTCATACTCCTCTATGACGGTTGACGGAGGGTGGGGAGCGGAAGACCTAAAGTCATTTTATTTAAGCGCTAAAGGACAAGGAACATTTAATGTAAGAATAGCTTACAATTCATCAAGAACTGAAGATTTCTTAGCAAGCTTTACATCTTGCTCATTTAATATAATTAAGAGAAATGTAAAAGCAAATGCAGCTGACACCGCACAGCTATTTTGGGATGTATCTATAGCACTGGAAGAAGTATAATGCTACAGGTAAGCCAAACAACTTTAGATAAAATTAATCAGTCAATATCTTATTCAATGTCTGGCGGATGCTGGCTTGAGTATAATATGAATGATTTAATTGATGGAGTTACAGCTACCTCACCAGTTGAAACAATTACCCAAACAGATCCAGTTACCAAAAAAACATATCAACCTTTTAAAAAGTTATTCCCTTTAACTAGCATAATTGATCCAAGAAGGCCTTCTGTTAGTGGAATTAACTATTTTATATTAAATCAAAACGTTGTAAGTCAGATACCAAAATATAATGTATCTTCAACGCTACCAGTTAGAACTTATTTTTCTAGCCCAAAAAATCAATACAAGTTTTGGGTTTCTCCTAAAGCAGATGGCTCTACTCTTACTAATTGCAATTTTACAATTGAGTACCCAGTTGCAAAAACAGCAGTTGCAAATACAATAGTTGTAAAATTTGAAACATCTTATTCAAAGCCATCTACATGGTCAATTAAAATACAAGACCATGCTGGAGTAGAATCAACAATTTCTCAAAACGGGGTTGTGCCAGATAATGGAGTATTTCAAATTTACTGGAATGGAACATCATGGTCTACAACAAAATTTACAACTCCTTCAGCACCAGTAAATATTAAAAAGATAATAGTCACTGTTAATACAATTAGTGTAGCCAACTCATATTTGGGAGTAATAGAAGTGGGAGCTAGATATATTCAAGATGTATCAAATAGACTAGTTTCATTCCAGGTATCAAAAACTTCTTCTGATGATTCTTCTGGAATTGTTCCAGTTGGATCTGTAACCTCCAATGCCTTGTCATTATCCCTGGAAGGATATGATAGAAAAGGAATTGAATATGATAAAACCTCTGCATTTAATAAAGACAATATAAGCTTATATAAAAATGTAAAGATTACACCTTTTAATAAAATAGACAACGACGTTATTCCTCAAGGCGTTTTTTATATAGACTCATTTACTTTATCTGAATTTGGCGACATAGATATTCAAGGTTTGGATGGAGCAAAGTTTTTGCAAGAGATTCTTGCGCCAGATATCGTAATTCAAAATGCTCCATCACAAGCAATAATTAGAAGGCTATTAGATAGCGTTGGCTTTACTTCATACAAGTTTAATACATATGGGGCGGGTGATGCAAATAAAACAGACTCTGCAACTATAGTCCCACTATATTGGTTTACAGACGATACCAAAACAGTATGGCAACATATACAAGATTTATGCAGAGACACCCAAATGATTGCTACGTTTGACAATAATGACGTATTGCAATTCTATCCAAGAGACTACCTATTTGATAAGACAAGGGCATCAAGCTTTAAATTTAGAAGCGAAACAAAGGGCTCTAATGTTCCCAATATAATTAGTTTTAGCAAAGAGACTGTACCATCTGTAAAAGCAGTAAAGGTAATTTATACTCCTATTATTAGTACAAATTATCAGGGTTCATCTGACAACCTTTACGTTTCTCCCCCTTCTGCAATAGGAGCTGCAGCACTTCAGTCTACACTTGCCGCTACTGCTACTGCAGAAACAGATGCCCCTAAAGGTGTAGTTTCACTTTCACCAATTAGTGTGTATAGCGATTTAGCAGATACTTCTTTTTATAATAAGTCTGGATATTTTTTAATTGACAATGAAATAATTGAGTACGATGCAATTGAATTTCAGTATGAGCCATTGTCGGCACCCAATACTGTAGTTAAAAAATGGATAACATCAGATGCAGATATAGCAAAGTTTCTTGGGGAAAGCAAGATTAATTCTTTTAAATCTACGTTAAGGTATAGAATTAAAGAAAGAAATGCATTTAACGCAACTGGTAAAGGGATTGGTGTAGGGGACGAGCACCCAGTAAATATAGATACTTTAAAGTCACAATGGACTGGATCAAGACTAGATCTTACTGCAAAATCAAATACAACAGACCCATCAGTATTTTCATTAAAACAAACTGATAGTTCTGGAGCATCGATATCAAGATCTTTGCTTACAATTATTGCTCCTCCAGCCTCTAAAGAATATTATTGTGCTTCAATATCTCCAGATGTTAATTTTACAAATCAAACATACTTTTCAATAGGAACAGCGTTATTCTTTAAACTTGCAAAAGACAGCAATGGTAGGGTTACTGGTGAGCAAGCAGTATCTGCTGGTCTTGGAATAGGCCTTTCGTCAAATAATTTAAATGGCTACATATTAAAAATAGCAACATCTCAAAATGTGGCTAATAAAGGATTGAACTCAAGAGATGTTCAGCTTGTAAAATTAGTTAATGGTGTAGAAAGCGTAGTATCAGATACTCAAAAAACTGAAGATAATTCAATTACTGGAGTATCTGGCGGAGAATTTTATAGAATAGACGTAAGAGTTTCTAAGGCAACATCTGGAAAGTTGATATTTAAAATTAAATTTAATAATACAGTTATAACAGCAACAGACTCATCTCCATTAGCAATTGAAAATAAAATTGCACTTATTGGAATACAAGGCGAATCTGCATTTGACTATGCATATGTTGCTTCACTTAAAAAAGAAGACTTTGAAGGATCATATGCATATGACAACTATGGCTCATATGTTGGTTCCGCCACATCTTTAAAAAATGTTTTTGGTGATTTTATAGCTAGCGGGGAAGCATCAACCAATGAAAGTCCTTGGGTAAAAGAATTTGGTCCAGTCGCAAGAGAAATAAAAAAGATATCTACTCGATATGCAACTAGACCTGGCTTTGTTAAATATCCGCAAATCATATTGAACCCAAATGTTACTTTGCTGGGATACGATGCGACTTCATTTGGAATCGATGCATATATATTAAATAACACTGGAGCATTTGTAGATTTAGCAGATGGCGGAGAAAAAAGCTTTATTGTGGTTGGAGAGACTATTGCTCCACTCGACCCATTTGAATATATAGACCCAGATCTATCTTCTACTAAAAATGATGAGCAGGTGGCGTTTGAGTCTACATGGATACAAAAAGAAGTTGAGGCAAAGAATCTTTCAGAATGGATGAGAACTCAGTGGTCAAAACAACAGACCGTTATACAGCTAGATGTTTTTCCAAATCCAATTATTGAGACTGGAGATGTTGTTGAAATATCTTATCCAAGCAACTTAGTATATTCAACTGAAGATACTGGCAAGGTAGCTGGGAAGTATATTGTTTTAGACATTGAGCAAGGTTACAGCCAAGCTCCATCTACAAAGATTACATGCAGGTCGATTTATGTTTAATGAAATGGTAGAATCTTAATATGACTAAAAAGAACCCAAGGATAGGAAAATCACAGGTAGCTGGCGGAGTTAAAGTTCAGCTTCCCATAGACTCACCATTAATTGGCGTACTTAAAACAGATCAGTATGATGTGGTTAATTTATATACAAATCAAGTAGATAAAACATATGTTCCTACATCACCAGATGATGGTGACGAAAATCCAAACGATCCAGGAGATGGTCTAGATGATCCAGCAGAACCAGTTGGCGCCCCAAATCTAGAAGACATAGTTCTAATTGGATCTACTGGCAAAAGATATTCATCTGGTGAAACAATTACAGACCCAGAAATATATTACGATTCCAACAATAATAGAATGCTAAAGGTTACGTTTGAAATTAAAAATAGCATAGGTGAGACAGTCAAGGGAGCAATAATAGTATGATAACAAAATTTGGTAAAAGACTTATAACTTCTTATTTGGCAAACGGCCTTAATTTTAGTAGCAAGGATATTGCAATAGGTATAGGATCACAAGCAGCAACAGTCAACGACTCAGACATGCAATTTGAATTCTATAGATCTGGAGTTTTCTTGGGCAGCACAGACATTCAAACAAATACTGCTACAGGAATTACTACTTATGCAGTAGTTTACAAAACCACTCTTCCAACAGATGTCGAAGGCATTATATCTGAAATAGGAATTTTTCCAAGTTCATATGCGGAAAATACAGACTATTCATCTAGGTACATATCTTCGTTTGAAGATGTAACTCTTTGGAAAGATGGCGATGGAAATCAGCCAACAAAAGTTTCTACACCTACTCCCAAAATAGGGTCATCATATTTTTCCCTTTCTGCATTAAGCAATCAATCTAAATCGTATAGCTTGGACACAGTTTTTGATTTATCTGGATATGGGGTAGAAGATAAAATATCCATAGCATTTTATCAATCAGACTTAAATTTAGACTATGTATACGTAAGATTTTATAGTTCTCCCACCAACTACAAAGAGATAAGATTTGATGGCGCTTTATCTATAGGGCATAAAATTATTGCTAAGCAACTTTCTGATTTATTTAATTCCTCATTTTCTTCTTCGGGACCCACAGATTTTGCAAACATAACAAAGATTGAGGTTGGTGCCAAAGCAAAATCTTCTGGGGCCACCACAATATTGCTTGATGGTTTGAGACTAAATGATGACTATAAATATAACACCCAATATGGATTAATTAGCAGATCAGTTTTGTCTCAGCCAATAGTAAAAACACTTGGCGTAGAGATGGATATTGAGTACAAGATTAATTTAGGATTCCTATAATGGTTGCAAGATATTCTTTAGATGACGGAGGAAGAGTAGCGCCAGCAGATCAACAATCTAATCCTGCAGATGCTGCAAAGGCTGCTAACACTAAATCTTCAGATTCATTTACAGTTCAGAGATCAGGATTAAATGTCAGGACTAATGCAGTCTATCCATTTTCATTTGCGTACCTGTATGAAGATCCAGATAATCCATCACAGCAAATTATGGGCCCAAGGTCTCCAAACTTTTTATTTACATTGCAAACACCAGACTTAACTCAGCCAGTTACAAATCTAGTCGTTACTCCAGGTTTACTTTCTTATGGAGTTAAGTGGGACTTGATAGACAAGGCTTTGCCTGCCAATAAATGGCTTATAGACATACAGATATATGAAAGCTTAACGGGAGCTTTTTCTGGAGAAGAGTACTTAGTGTGGAATGGTAATGGAAACTCTGCAACGATTCTTGTTTCCAACACTGCAAATAGATGGATTCGTGTAGACACAAGAGATCAGGACTACAGGAAAAAGAGTGTAGTGTTTGGTCCATTTAAAGCTACAGATCCAATTGTTGTAGACACTACTGGCCCAGCAAACGTTACATCTGTTACAATTGCAGAAAGTGGCATAGATACATCTGGATACCTAGGATTTAATGCATATGCAAACATATCTTGGCCAGCTGTTACTGGCGGAGGCATTAGAGGGTATAGAATTAGATTTAGTAATGACAACGGAGCAACATATTCTTATGTAGATTCTCCAGGCACTGGAACTACATATAAGCTTGCAGGACTAGCAATTGGATCAACTTATCAGGTAGCTGTTGCCACATATGACGAATATAATAATACATCTTCTTCTTATGTATCTGGACCAAACGTAACAGTTGCTGGAACTCCATCTGTATCTAATTATATATCTGGAGGCCCATTTCAATTTGGTGTCGGCGTTGGTTCTGTTTCTACAAACAAAGGATTGTACTTTGACGCAAGTAACTATTGGTATGTAAATGCCACCAATAGCGCCAGACTAAAAGTTGGCGGAGCAACAAGCAACTACTTACTTTGGGATGGTTCTACTTTTGCAATAGACGGTAACGTAACAGCTAGAGGAGGAACATTTAGTGGCAATATATTTATGTCTACTACTGGAGCATCAATATATAATGGTACTATAGATTCTGCTACTGGTAACTTAACTGGCAACGGGTTTGCATTAAACTCAACAGGACTTAAAGTTGCTAATGGAACAAAGTCTGTAACAATTTCTGCTGCTACTGGAACAATAACAGCAAATGGCGGAAGCATTGGAAACTGGAATATAACTGACACCACTCTTTCAAAAAATAATATTATCCTTGATAGCGCTGGAACAATCCAAGTTGGATCAACAGCAGCAGCTAGCGTTTATTTAAAGTCTTCTGGAGACTTTGTCATGTGGGCGGGTAATAACACCCCAGATGCAAATGCTAAATTTAGAATTGGATCAGATGGAACACTATATGCAAACGGTGCAGTTTTTGGAACAGGCACCAGTATTTCAGGATACGCTACAACAACACAATTAGGAACTACAAATACAAACCTCGCTACTACCAACAGCAACCTAGCTACTACCAACAGCAACCTTGCTACTACCAACAGCAACCTTGCTACTACCAACAGCAACCTCGCTACTACCAATACAAATTTAGCCACAAAATTAACAAAAAGCTCTAATACAATAACAGATTCAAATAACAACATGACTGCAATAAATGCTGGAGGAATTACTGTATACTCTGGAGCGGCATCAAATACTGGCGCTAGAGTAGTAATGAATTCAGAAGGTATTGCTGGCTATAATTCATCAAACCAGCCTACATTTTCGGTTCTTGCATCTACTGGAGCCGCCACATTTGCTGGAACTTTGTCAGCAGCTACTGGAACAATAGGCAAGGTTACCTTTGGAACAGATAACACATCCAACTTTTTTGAAACTGGATCAACTCTTGGAGGAGTGTCAACAGGCGGTATATCAGTAGGTGCGATTGGATTTAAAAATACATCTGTAGGAGGATGGACTACACACTGTTATCCTTATATGCCAGGTGCCCCAAATATCGATTTAGGAACAAGATCATTCAGATGGAATGATGTGAGAATTAGCGGTAACCTTATGGTCGGTCATGATGGATCGTCTAACGATGATAACGGAACAACTGTAAAAATAAAATTGTTGCCTAATGGTAATATATATGCAAATGCACTAGGAACAGCAACTACCGCAAACTTTATAACACAGGCAAGCGGCTTTTTAAGAGTAAACACATCTTCAAGTAGAAGATATAAAACTGATATTGTTGATATAGATAGTGTAGATTCACTGAATCCAGAAAGCTTATTAAATATTCCAGTAAGAGCTTTTAAATATAACTCAGATCACCTTTCAGAGTCTGATCAAAGATTTGGCGTAATGATGCCTGGTTTTATAGCAGAAGAGGTTGAGCTAGTATACCCATCAGCTGTAGACTATAATGATGATGGAACTCCAGAGAGATGGAACACTAATATGATAATTCCAGGAATGCTTTCTTTAATACAAAAACAAAATTTACAAATAGAGTCATTAAAACAAAGACTTGACGCACTTGAGGGATAATGGTATCCTTATTATGGACAGAAGAGGAAAATAATGGATAAAAAATTAGAGCTTGTAGTGCAAGCATTACAAGAAAGAATTGGTTCAATAGTCTCACAATATGAGACACACGTTGCGGTTCTTCGTGCCGAGATTACTGAATTAACAATGAAAATTCAGAATATGGAAGCACCAAAAGAAGAAACAGAGGAGTAATAAAATGGCAGAACAGCTAAAGCCTATGTCTGTAAATCCAGGCGATCCAATAACATCAGAGTTAATAGCAAGCATTGTTTCAAATATTAATATAATTAATAGCATGTCTAATAGTGTTGTTAGCAATAACTCTACAGGCGACACTGGAGCCTCTACTACTAGCCAGGTTGTAATTGAATCTGGAAGAGAAAAAGTGCCATGCAATACCTCAAACACTGGTAAAGCTACAATTAAATTTAAAAAGTCATTTACGGCAAGACCAAATGTTATTTGTTCAATTTGGCAGCCATCATCGGCAGACTTTGTAAAAGATAAATACATGCCAGTTGTTACAGCAGCAAGCTCAACAGAATTTACAGTTCAGATGCTTTCTCTTGGAGCAACAGCAAACGGAACCATTTGGGTTCAGTGGATTGCAACAGTATAGTTGCCTATTGACAATCTAAGTCAGTATGCTACAATTCAATGTAGCGTCTAGGCCATGAATATTCATGGCCTATTAATATTAAGGTGAATAATGTCAAACGATTTAAAATGGATGTTATCTTCGGATCAACAGTTCCCGTATCAAGACGATAAAATGATCGAACTTTGGTTCAAGGTAATGAAATGGTTTAAGCCAGATGTTGTTGACTACCTTGGTGATACAGACGATCAAGCTTGTTATAGTAAGTATACTGAAGGTCGCTCTGCAGAATTTTTAAACCTGCATAAGACTGACAGTAAAGATTTAATTGTTCCTATGATGCGACATGAAGCTAAAGGAGCAAGAGATTTCTACGCAAAGACTAGGGAGATGCTTCCTAACGCACAACTTTTTTCAGCCCTTGGCAATCATGATGTTCGTATCTTTAATTATGTTGACGCTAAGCTTCCAGACTATATTAATGAAGTAACACCAGAAGCACTGTGGTCACTTGACTCGCTAGGCTATGAATATATTTATTACGATGAATTACCTAAGCGCAGATTTGGAGACATCCACGTACATCATGGACTTTCAATTGCAGCAACAGGATCTGCAAGAAAAGATATGGAAGACATGCAGGTATCATTAATTCGTGGACACTCACATAGAATTGCTTCTCATATGGTAACGTATGAGCTTAGAAATAACGGTGAAGGGGAAACTCTTCGTGGATATGAAATTGGACACATGTGTGATGAGAAAGGGCCAGGAATGAAATATACTCAGCACCATGATTGGCAAAAGGGATTTGCAGTAGCACATATTGTAAATGACTACCCACATATTCAAATGATCCACGTTGCGCCAGACTACTCATGTGTTGTAGATGGAAAGTTTTTTCAATTATGATAAAATGTAATAAGTGTGGTGGAAGAGTATTCATTGATAGAGTATTTTCTCAAAAAATGCATATGGAATTGTTTTGCATCATGTGCGGTAAGCGCTGGATGATGAATAAGAATACAAATAGGTTGGGTAAATGGCTAGAGACACTAGAAGAAAATCACTCAAAGAAGTACGGTATTTCTTCTTAAACGGAAATATACACAAGACTATTAGTTTATCTAGAGCTAAGGATCAAGTAATTGCTTGGTCATACATAGATAAAAAAAGAATGCTTTACCCGTATTCAGAAGTAGATAAAAATATGAGTAAGGCATATAGCATTGCTCAAGTAGCGTCAATGCTTAACAAGCATAGAGTTACAATACAAGACTATATCTTAGAAGAGAAAATAAAACCCCCACAAAAGATTTACCCAATAGGCAAGGCATCAGAAGATACTTGGTTTAAGTATATGTTTAGTGAAAAAGATATATTAGATCTGCACGAATATATCCTTGAGTCAGGTCATTCAAAAAATGTTCCCTCAAAAGCAGAACTTTTAGCTCTTCTCAAACATAACTTTATATTGTATACTAAGACAGATAGCGGTTTTGTACCAGTATGGAAGGCGGACTGATGGAAAAAGGCAGAGTAGTTGTATGCGATATGTGTAAAAAAGATATCGTTGTTCGTTGGGGCATATTTGCAAATGATACGTTAGCTAGACATAAGAAGGCGGAGCACAAATGACAACAAGAGTTAAAGTAGATCTTTCATTTACTAGAAACTTGGGAAACTATGAGAGCATTAGGATTAATGTTGGAGTAGAAGATGATGTTCGTAAAGGAGAGACAGTAGACTCGGCTACCGAAAGAGTGTATGCATTTGTTGAGAATAAATTAATTCAAAAGACAAGCGAAGTAGAAGAAGAGCTTAAGAGTGGCAAATAATAAAGAGCCGTACATTTTGATGAGCTTATATCAAAACTTGTACAAAGAAAAATATAATAAGCCTGCGCCTATCAACAAGTTTAGAGAAAAGTGGGCAATGCAAGATGTTATAGATAGCGTGGGATTTGATAAAGCAGTTGAGCTAATTAACTATTACTTTTCTTTAGAAAAGTTTGGGCACCCACTTCAGTTTTTCTATTATAACTTTGACAAAATGGAGCAGGCTAGAATAGAATTGCATAAAGATATTGAAACTCGTAGACTGCTACGAGAGCAGACAAAGAAGATGGTAGAGGAAGGCGGACTATGAATACAGAAGCAACACTGATCTCTGCTATTTGCAAGAATAAAGATATTAGTACAGTAATGGCCGAGAATGTGGATGAGTTATTTACTTCACATGGAGACGTATGGAATGGTCTTAAATCATATTATAATCAATTTAAAGCAATACCAGAAGTTGGTATCCTGCAAGAAAAGTTTAAAGACTTTGAGCCAGATCTAAACGCAACAGCAGAGACAGCATACTATTTAGATAATCTTAAGAATGAGTTTCTTTCTAGCAGACTAAAAAGCATTTTAATTCGTGGTGGCTCAATGCTAAAAGAAGATGCAGCATCTAGAGTAATTGGAGAATTACAGTCACAGCTTTCTAGTTTAAATAAATACACTAACAATGTACGTGATTTAGACATTACAGACTCAGAAAATGCGATTAAGCATTTACAGGCTCTGAAGGTCCGTACAGCCGAGATGGGTGGCTCCCCAGGCATTAAGACTGGCTTCCAGTCAATAGACCTTGCATACCCTACTGGAATGGCTCCAGGACACCTTATCGTGGCCATTGGCTGGCCAGGACGTGGTAAGACATGGTTTACATCGTACCTTGCTTGTAAAGCTTGGGAGCAGGGCTTTAAGCCTATGATCGTATCTCTTGAAATGACTCCAGAAAATATGCGTGATCGTATTTACACAATGCTTGGCTCTGGTTTATTTAAAGCCAGTGATTTTGCTAAGGGCGACATTAATATTGATGACTTTAGGAGTTGGTCTAGCAAGAAGTTTGCGGATAAAAATAAGTTCATATTAGTATCTAATGAAGGCTCTGGAAACGTAACGCCAAATGCAATTCAAGCTAAGATAGATCAACATAAGCCAGATATTGTTATTTTAGATTACCATCAGTTATTTACAGACAATAATAACTCTAAGGCACCCACTGAAAGAAATATGAATATCTCTCGTGAGTTTAAAAACTTGGCAGTAAGAAATAATATTCCAATCATTGATATTACTGCAGCAACTGCAGATGATATCACGGATCAAGATAACCCTCCTATGATGAGCCAAGTCGCTTGGTCAAAAGCAATTGAATATGATGCAGATATGGCTATGGCTATCCATAAGTATAAGGGCACAGATATGATTGAGGTTGTTTCTAGAAAAAATAGACATGGCCATGACTTTGGCGTATTCTTAGATTGGGATATCAATAGAGGTATTGTCAAAGAGATTTACGAAAACCCTTTTGCGGATGACTCACAAAAGAATTAAAAGGTTTCAGATTGAGGTACAGTTTTATGATAACTCACAACTCATAAGCTTGAGACCACAATATGAAAATTTGCTTGTGCAAGATATGCGTGGCAAAGGATATATAAGAGTATTAGATATAGATCCAGCATTCTCAATTGAGTTTAATGGTGAAACATGGAAGTTCTTAATGACCCTTCATGGTATATACGTAGGAAAGAAGAAGGCATGGCAATTAGAGGGTACAACTCAAAACAAATTGATACCAAGGAATATGCCCCAAGCCACATCAAGTCAGTCCTAAAAGAAATTGGATTGAGTATTGTTGGTGAGACAGGCAATGACTTTCTGTGCTACTGCCCATTTCATTCTAATAGACACACATCAAGCTTTAGCGTAAGCCAAACATCTGGAGCATTTATATGCTTTAACCCTGCATGTGGTGAAACAGGAACACTAATTGATTTAATTAAAAGAACAACAGATAAAAATGATTTTCAGTCTTTAAGACTAATTGCAGCAAAAGAAACAGAAGCCTTAAATAACTTTGACGAAATTATGGAGGACATGCTTTCAGAAAAACCTTCATTTGAAGAGTTTTCACAAGAAACATTAGATAGATTACATGCAGATTTAGCTGGCAACAAAAATGCTAGAGACTATTTAGAGTCTAGAGGTATTAACACAGACTCAATGAAATATTTTAAACTTGGATATTCATCAGCAATGAATATGGTTGTTACTCCAGTTCATAGTCCAGACTCACTACCAATTGGAATAGTCGGAAGATCTGTTGAAGGTAAATCTTTTAAGAATAGCACTAACCTCCCTAAGAGTAAGACCCTATTTAATATCCATAGAGCAAAGAAAATAGGTGACCAAGTAATCGTATGCGAGTCTAACTTTGATGCAATAAGAATTCATCAAGCTGGATTCCCAAATGTAGTTGCAACGCTTGGTGGTTTTTTATCTAATGAGCAGCAGTCATTATTAAATAGACACTTTAATAGAATAATTATAATGACGGATGCAGATGATGCAGGCAGGGAGCTTGGTAAATCTATTTCGGGCAAACTAAAGAATAAAGATATTTCGTGGGCAACTTTTGGATACAAGGAAATATACCCTCATGGCGCAAAAGATGCTGGCGATTTAACAGAAGAAGAAATAAAAATATGTATAAAAAATTCAGTGTCAGATATTGAATATCGCTCATGGGTATGATATACTAAACCAACAGATGGATTTATACCATCAACTATAGAAAAAGAGGATACAAATGGGTATTGTAAAAGGGTTAAAAGGACTTAATCAAGTCATGGATAAGCCTTCGTACAGCGAAGGTGACGGAACAAAAGCACGTTGGGCAAAGCTTGAAGATGCAGAGAGCGTAAAAGTTCGTTTCTTGCAAGAGCTTGACCCAGACTCACCTACATATGACGAGTCAAAAGGGTTAGGGTTTATTGCCGTAGAGCATACCAACCCTAAAGATTACAAGCGCAAAGCACTATGTTCAATGGAAGATCAAGGCAAGTGCTATGGTTGTGAACAACATCGTAAGGATTACAAGGCGGGATGGAAAGGTCGTTCACGACTTTACATGAACGTATTAATTGATGATGGTAAAGAAGAGCCATACGTGGCAATTCTTTCTCAAGGTTCAAGTGGTAAGACTATTACCCCAACATTAATCGAGTATGCAGGCGAAATGGGATCTATTACTAATCTTATGTGGCGTATCAAGCGTACTGGAACAAAGACAGACACAAGCTACACAATTATTCCTTTAGCTAAGGATGAGACACCATTTGATTCATCAGCACTTGAGCTGTACGATTTGGAAACAACAGCAATTCGTGACCTGCCATACAGCGAGCAAGAAGCATTCTTTAATGGTGAAGGCGGAAGTCAAGAGCAGTCAGCTGCTTCAGATTCAGACAGCAGTTTAGTCTGGTAACTATTTAATGTCAGGGGCAGTCTATTGACTGCCCCTGCTTTATTTAGTAAAATAACATAATGATCTCATACGAAATACCAGACCCGTTTGATACATTTGTAGCAAACAAGTATAAAGATTATAATGGAATGCTGTATGATTTTTTTGCTAGAGAATGGCACCTAAGATGTGCATGTTGCCAAGAAGATTTATACGCACCTAATAAAAAAACTATGATAAAGATTAGACTTTATCATACAAGAAATGAATGCTTAGGCGGATATTAATGAATTTTGTACACCTTCACGTTCATTCATACTATTCATTAATGGATGGACTAAATTCACCTAAAGAATTATGTCAAGCAGCGTTAGATGCTGGACAAACTGCGATTGCAATCACAGACCATGGTACTCTCTCGTCACACAGAGATATGCAGATTGCCGCAAAGGAAACTGGCATTAAGCCAATTCTTGGTGTTGAGGCGTACATTTCTCCAACCGATAGATTTGATAGATCCTCTAAAACAGATAAATCTATTCAGGCCTATAACCATATTATTTTGCTGGCGAAAAATAAAAAGGGGCTGGAGAATATTAATATTTTGCAGGAGCTTGCTTGGAATGAAGGGTTTTATCATAAGCCACGTATTGATAGGGAGATATTAAATGAATATAGTGAAGGTATCATTGTACTTTCTGGATGTCTCAATGGTCTTATGTCTAAAGCTATTGAAAAAGGAGAGTTCGGAGAAGCCAAACTTCTTTTACAGGGTTTTAAAAAAACTTTTTCTGAAGACTTTTATGTTGAGGTACAGTCTCACAATCCGCCAGAAATAAATGCAAAGCTCCTAGAGCTTGCAGATGAACTAGGAATTAAGTCTGTTGCAACAGGCGACGCACACTTTGCGAAAGAAGAAGATAGAATTTTAGAAGAGGCTTTGCTTATCCTTTCTACATCTCCTAAGATTGACAAAGACTCAGACTTTGAAATGTCTAGAAACATTAAAGACATGATGGAAAGATTTAACTACTTATATCCAGACCGCAGAATTTCTTTCCAAGACTACAATTTGTTTATTCAATCACGAGAAGAAATTGAGGCAGACTTCAACAAAGCTGGTATTGCACGTACAGATATTTATGACAATACTGTTGAGATTGCAAATAAAATTGAAGCCTATGATTTTTATCAAGGGCTAGACCTACTGCCAGTTCCAAAGACTGATGCCGATGATAAGCTACGTGAAATGGCTTATGCTGGGCTAGAAAAAATTGGATTTTCTAATGACCAAGTTTATATTGATAGAGTAGAAGAAGAGCTTAGAGTTATTGCATCAAAAAACTTTGCTTCTTACTTCTTGGTAATTGCAGACATGATTAATTGGGCTAAGACAAACGATATACGTGTTGGCCCAGGACGTGGTTCTGCAGCAGGTTCTCTAGTTTGCTATGCATTAGGAATTACCGATGTAGATCCAATTAAATATGACTTATTGTTCTTTCGTTTTATTAACCCAGAGCGTAATGACTTTCCAGATATTGATACAGACTTTGAAGATCGTAGAAGAAAAGAAGTTAAAGAATACCTTAAGAAAAAGTTTAAGCATGTTGCATCCATATCAACCTATACCTACTTTAAAGATAAAGGTGTAATTCGTGATGCTGCAAGAATCTTTATGGTACCACTACAAGAAGTAAATCGTGCAATGAAATCAATTGACACATTTGAAGACTTCATATCTTCTCCAAATACAAAAGAGTTTAGGGCTAAGTATCCAGAGGTAGTTTGGTTGGCCGATAGACTTCGTGGAAGAATTCGTTCTGTAGGTGTACATGCTGCGGGAGTTGTAGTAGCTAAAGACGATCTCAGAAACTTTGCTCCAGTAGAGTCTAGAGAGGATGCACAAGATAAAGTATCTGGTCGCATTCCAGTTGTTGCATATGACATGGATACCGTTGCAGACATTGGTCTAATTAAGCTTGATGCTCTTGGCTTAAAAACATTGTCTGTCATTTCAGATACACTTAAATCAATTAAAGAAAGAACTGGAAAGGATATTGTGCTTTCTGACATATCATTAGACGATCCAGTCGTGTATAAAATGCTTAGCGAAGGATACACAAAAGGAGTTTTTCAAGCAGAAGCAACTCCATACACCAACCTACTTATTAAGATGGGAACAGATAAATTTGAAGACCTTGTAGCATCAAATGCACTGGTTAGACCAGGAGCAATGAATACGGTTGGTGCTGCATACATTAATCGTAAACATGGCAATGAAGCTGTAGACTATACTCACACGATCATGCGTCCCTTTACCGAGAATACATATGGTGTTATTATATATCAAGAGCAAGTTATGCAGGCATGCGTACACTTGGGAGGTATGACTTGGGCAGAGGCTGATAAGGTCCGCAAGATTATTGGAAAGAAAAAAGATGCAAAAGAATTTGACCAGTTCAAAGATAAGTTTGTTACTGGTGCTTCAGAACACATTAGTAAGAAAAAAGCAGAAGCACTTTGGCATGACTTTGAGGCTCATGCTGGTTATTCTTTCAACCGCTCCCATGCTGTTGCTTACTCTATGCTTAGTTATTATACTGCTTGGCTTAAGTCCTATTATCCTCTTGAATTCATGTTTTCAATTCTTAAAAATGAAAATGATAAGGACGCAAGAACAGAGTACCTAATTGAGTCTAAGAGGCTTGGCCTTAAGGTTCTGCTGCCACACATTAATGAATCAGACCCGTACTTTTCTCTGCAAAAAGATGCAATTAGATTTGGCTTGACTGATATTAAATATATCTCTGATAATATTGCAAATAAGATTATTGAGAAGAGACCATTTGAAAACTATGATCATTTTATTAGGGAGTCTTCCACAAAAGGAAGTGGTATCAATAGTCGTGCAGTTAGTGCTTTAAATGCAATTGGCGGTGCTGCATTTAAAGACAACCCACGTCAAGGTAATGAAAAAGATAACTATTATGAATACCTAGGCATACCAACATTTAATTTAGAAGGGATACCTCCTAGGGTAAAAGCTCAGGCCAGACCCATAGAAGAATTTGATGACCTAGGATCTTTTGTTATGTTTGGAATGGTTAAGGGTATTAAGCGTGGCTCAGGATGGGCCAGAGTAGAGCTTGTAGATGAAACTGGATCTATTGGCCTTTTCCATAATGAACAAACACAAATTGAAGTCGGACAGATGTACTTTATTTTAGTTGGAGATAATAGAATTGCTAGGTATATAAAGGTGTCCGATATAGATCCATCATCAAATGATATGTTTGTTGATTATCTATACAGGAAAGAATATGATTTAGATGAAGATGAGTATATGGTGGTCAACTTTACTCCATATACTACAAAAGCTGGTAAAACAATGAGCCATATAGTACTTTCAAATAAAAATAAAGAACTAACTAGAGTAATTGCTTTTCCAACTATGTATAAAATGACTCTGGCAAAAATGAGAGAGGGAATGAAGTGTAAGGTTGTTCTATCAAAATTAGATGATGGAACTTTAAATGTAAAGGAAATAAAATGAGTGATGTAAAGATTGAAGATATTTATGCTCAGCTAAATATTACTAAGATCCTTGTTGCAACAATTCAAAGTCTTGGGGAGGTATCCTTGCCAGTATCAGACTTTTTAAATGCTACAAATGAGGATAAAGAATTACAGGTTGACTATAATAAAGAAAATGAAACTTTTACTTTTAAGCTTAAGCAAAAAGATTAATTATTATAAGCTTCACAACGCCTTATTTAAATGCTATACTAAGAGAGAGAAGAAAGAATAATAATGACTATTTCGCTAGAAGATATTATGGCAAAGCTGGACCCAAAGACACGTGCACGAGTTCAGTCAGCACAAAATGTAGAAGTTCATAAGCAGCTTACTCCAAGCATTGGTCTCAATGTTGCCTTAAAGGGTGGCTTGGGATATGGAAGACAAGTTTTGGTATGGGGCAATAAATCTGCTGGTAAATCTTCTTTTTGCTTACAAATGATAGCGTTAGCACAGCAAGAAGGAAAGACATGTGCATGGATTGATGCAGAAGCATCATATGATCAAAAATGGGCGGAGCAGCTGGGAGTAGATTCATCTTCTCTTATTTACTCTCAAGCTAAGACTGTAAATGATATGGTAGATGTTGGAGTTAAGCTAATGGAGGCTGGTGTTGATGTAATTGTAGTCGACTCTATATCTGCATTGCTGCCAGGCATCTATTTTGAAAAAGATGGAAATGAAATGAAAGATTTGCAAGATACTAAGCAAATCGGAGCAGAAGCAAAGGATATGACTCATGCAGTCAAGATGTTAAATTATGCAAACAAAAATACACTACTGGTTCTCATCTCACAGCAAAGAAATCAATTTGGATCTATGCATGCCTCCCACATTCCGACAGGAGGAATGGCAGTTAAGTTCTTTTCTTCCACCGTCATTAAGTTATGGTCTTCAGAAGCTGAGGCTAATGCGATTAAAGCGGGCGTTGCGGTTGGTGACAAGATCATTGAACAAAGAGTTGGCAGACCAGTCAATTGGATTATTGATTACAACAAGCTCGGCCCCCCTAATCTTTCAGGACAGTACGATTTCTATTACCAAGGAGAATATTTAGGCGTTGACCGCATTGGAGAAACGCTAGACGTTGCTGAGATGTTTGGATTAATTGAAAAAGGCGGAGCATGGTATACAATTAATGGAGAACGTTTTCAGGGTAGAGCAAAGGCTGTAGCATACCTTAGAGAAAATCCAGAAGTGGCTGGCGCCTTGATTGAGGAAATTAATGCCAAATCTTAATGAGTTTATTAATAATCCACGTGTGATTAATAAAAAAAATTTAGAATCAATACACGGGGTTAAGCCATGTTCAAAATGCGATAAAGATGCAGAAGAAGCATTCTGGGACCCAGAGTCTATGGTGCTTTCTTGGGAATGCCCAGATGGCCACCCAAATGAAGTTAAGGTTGGGTAAAATGAATTCAGAGTTTGATGATATCAAAAAAATTGTTGTAGCACCACAAATTGTTATATATCGTAACATTTTTAAGCATAGCAAAGAAATCATAGATCTACTTAAAGAAAATAGAGAGCCATCATTTTTTAATAACTGGAGAGATTGGTACGGCCAAGGATTTAGACGAGATGCAGACTTTATGCTGTTAGACAAAATAGATCCAGGTAGCGATCCTTTACTCAATACAGAAAAGGAATACATTCTTGAGATTAATAGATGTATGAAGTATATAAGGGAAGACTACCTACAAGAGTTTAACGATAAGAATGGTATATGGCCATCTTTTATAAAAGACTGGACTGTTCTTAAAGATACATCTAAAAAATACTGGATTGATTTTTTTAGGTATGACGTTAAGGCTCAAGGAAATGTAAACCCTTCTGGATTAATAATGGAGTATCACGTAGACGAGCTTCCAGTACCTGGTGAGACTAAGTTTAATAGGCATGTTGCTACAGTTAATTTTTATTTAAACGATGAGTATGAAGGCGGAGAGATATGCGTTTATGACTCTATTTCAAATAATACATATATGTATAAGCCGATGCCAGGAGATGCAGTGATAATGCCTTCGACAGAGCCTTTTTATCACGGAGTAAAACCATTTAGTAAGGCCGATAGATATTTCTTAAGAGCATTTATTGATTCTGAAGTTTCTAATGAGACTGAATGGAAAAAGAAATATGAAATAGAAATAGGTCAAGAGCACTTGGCAAATGTTACTACTGAAGAGTCATATGTTGAAAAAGACTTGCAGACCATAAAGCTTTCTATTCCTTCAAACCTAATAGAAATTAAAGGTTAATGTGTCAGAAAGATCAGAAGTAAAAAGAGATGGAGCTAAAGCCCAAAAAAATAGTGGTAGGGGAGAATACCAAAAAGGGGATGCTCAGTGGAAACAATTTCTAGTAGATTATAAAGAAGCTGGATCTACTTTTACACTAAATAAAGATGTGTGGGCTAAAATATGCACAGATACATTTAAGGTTAATAGAGACATGCATCCAGCGCTAAAGATCATAATAGGATCTGACAGCAAGGTCAGACTTGGTATAATAGAGTGGGCAGTCTTAGAGGAGTTAATAAAGTTTTGGGAGGATAACAATGTATAGCATAGAAGCATACGTAGATAATATAGAGCTACCAACAGCAAAGATAAGGCCTTTGCCAATAAAAAGAGACTGGATGCACTCTTTTACTTACAATTGCCATCCAATAGCTATGGCTAATACGCTTGGCTATGGAGTATATTTTGATCATGACATATCATTTATTTGGGATGGTTCAAGACATGATGGTGCAGTTGGAATTAAAGGTGCAAAAAGTGTATGGGTTGGAAGAGGAGAAGGAACAGTAAGTTTTATTACAAACCTTATCTTAAAGACAGATGAAAATACAACATTGGTAACCATGCCAGTTCCAAATGAATATATAGAGGGTGCTCAAGTTTTAAGCACGGTATTGTCTACCTCTGTTTTTACTGGAACCTTTTCAATAGTTTGGAAACTTGATACCCCTAACAAAGAATATTTTGTGCCAGCTGGTACAAACATAGCATGCATTATGCCTATATCTCTAGGAGCAATTCAAAATTCAACAATTAATATTCATAATAAGCCATTCCCATTTGAAAGAATTCAGGATAGCAAAGAATACATGGAGTATCTAAAGGGCTTAAACGCTCAAGGCATAAGACCTAGGATGTATAAAAAAGCAATTAACCACAAAGGCGAAAGCATTGGTAAGCATGAAGTTGACAGTATTATATTAAAGGTTAATCATATTGATGAATAAAATACAAAAAACACTAACTTTTCTTTCTAAGGAAGAAGCACATGATATCTATAATAGAGTTATGTCTTTGCAGGATGAATGGATATTAAGAATCCCTGGCGACCTTGCTCTTTATACTTTAGGCATTGGTACATTTCCAGATAAGGCTAATGGTAGCCCAGTGTATTTTGAAAAAGTTGAGTCAAACAATAAAATGATGTGGGAAAATTTTTCAGATATTTATGAAAAAATCTTAGACTTTTTTAATAAAGAGCTAGGTCCTACAAGATATGCACCTGGTTTAGCTCTTCCAATATTTCATATATTTTCAAATAAACTAGAAGATAGAAAAGAAATAATTGAGATACCAGAAATAAATAAGCAGTTTAAGATACATCATGATAACGGACATATCGATCAAGAAGATTATTTCGGAAATGAAGATCTTGAGCACATAACTTACACTCTTGCTATCAGTTTACCAAAACGTGGTGCTGGACTATTTGTATATGGAGAAGAGAACGTAGATGGGGAATGCAGTCCAGATAGTCAAGTTTACCTAGACCTATTAAAAACACCATATGATCAAGGCGAAGTTAACGAAATGACATTAAAAAATAATAATTGGGCAGACCCAAAGTTTATAGAGTATTACCCTGGTTCACTCGTTTATCAAATTGGAGATGTGTATCACCAAATAATAATTGGTCTAGATATAAATAGCCATGACGATAGAATTACTTTTCAGGGTATAGGAGTTAAGAAAGACGGAGAATGGTTACTTTACTACTGATGCTTTGCTCTTTTGTATGCGGGTATGGATTCGGCCTACTCATTTATAACATGGACAGGAAGATTAAAAATGGAAGATAAGAATACTCTTCAGTTAATTAGTGATATAACGGAGTTTAATGACTTGCATGATTTTATGCAAGATGAACACTTAGACAAGGCACTTGCTATTGTTGTTAAGCTCCTCATGAATCCAGATGTTCCTTCTGCAAAAGCTCCGCATCTTATTATGGAATTGCAGGCCATGTCTACTAAATTTGCGGTTCTTGCTTCAGTATACTCTACAATTGCAAAAGACAAAGCTGGTACAGCTAATAATAATAAGAAGAACATATATTATTCACTAAAAGAATCTATAGACAAACTTGTAGATGCACTTAAGTATGTCGTTAGGTACAATTCATAAATGGCTAGAGACATAGTAAAAAACCTTAAATTTAAAAAACATACTGGAAACTTTTTTGATCCAGAAAAATTTGCTAAGCTGCTTGATGAGTCATATAGAAATACAAAGAGGCCAGACGGAGATACAACAAAGAAGTCGTTTAGCCCAAGCTCATTAGGGTATGGTCATGGAACATGCCCAAGATATTGGTACATGGCATTTACTGGTGCAGTATTTATTGATGATAATGATGCGGTTGCAGTGGCAAATATGGCTCAGGGAACGCAAGCTCATGAAAGGTTACAAAATCTTATAAAGACTATGCCTGAATGGAGAGCTGAAGAAGAGGAAATTATTAATGAATATCCTCCTATTCGTGGATTTATTGACTTGATTATGGAGTATGATGGCGAGACAGTAATTGGTGAAATCAAGACCGCTAAGCAAGAAGTGTGGGATACAAGGCAGGCAGAAATGAAATCTTCTCCTAACCATATGCTACAGCTACTCACATACATGAAGTTAAAGAATGCAAAAGAAGGATTCTTTTTATATGAAAATAAAAACACTCAAGAGATTTTAATAATTCCTATATCAATGAATGATAAAAACAAAAAAATAATAGAGGATGCATTTCAATGGATGAAAGACGTATGGGATAATTTTAAAGAAGGAGACCTTCCTAAAAGACCAGAAGGCGCTACAAAATATAAACTTCCATGCACTTACTGCCCAGTAAAAAAAGAATGTTGGGCAAAAGGATCACCAATTGGAACAGTTGAGATTGATTTGATGAAGGTGTCTAAATAATGAAGTGTCTAAATTCTGAATGTCAAAATGAATTTGAAGCTAAAACACACAATCAAAAGTATTGTTCTGATGAGTGCTGCAGAATTGCAACCAATAAAAGAATCATGGAAAAATATTATGAAAAAAAAGCTATTAAAAATGGGGCACCAAGAAAATGCAAAGGGTGTACTGGGTTTTTAAGTAGATATAATTCAGAGCTTTATTGCTCAAAGTGTGTAAAATCTAAAAATACACAACACAAAAATAACTTGATGGATATAATAAATGACATTGGCTAGTTTAGTAAAGACCAAAGCTGCCAGAGTCTTAGGAATTGATGCTTCCACAAACTCAATTGCTTTTTGTCTTATGGAAAATGACATTCCGCTAAAATGGGGCAAGATAAATTTGGCTGGTAACGATATATACGAAAAAATATATGACGCAAAGGTTAAAATGAGTGTAATGTTAGATGAATTACAAGCAGATTATATTGCAGTTGAAGGAGCGGTATTAGTTAGATCTGCTGATGCTGTAATTAAACTGTCTTATGTTTATGGAGTTGTAATTGCAGAGCTAATGTCTACTGGTGCAAAGGTTATAACCATATCGCCGACCTCATGGCAGTCCTACATTGGAAATAAAAACCCTACTAAAGAAGAGAAGGCTGGAATAAGATTAGCTAATCCAGGGTATGCTGAGTCATGGTATAAGAATCAACTAAGAAACATGAGAAAGCAAAGAACAGCGAACTACTTTAATAATAAATATAATCTTTCTATATCTGACTTTGATGTTGCTGACTCATTTGGAATAGCCCATTATGCAAATAAGGAGCTAACAAAAAGATGAAGTTATATCAGGATAAGGCCTGGCTTCATAATAGGTATGTTATTCAGAAAAAAAATATAGTCGAAATAGCAAAAGAGTGTGGAGTTTCCGCCATGACTATACAGAGGTATATAGATAAATTTAGTTTAAAAATTAAGCGCTAATTGACATTTTAGTTGACTAGAAGTATAATTATTTAATGACAGAAATAGAGCCATCAGTACATTTTGACAAGATGAATAAAGTTGTATCGGAATTGCTAAAGGGTAATTCTGCAACTCAGATTGCTACAATAACTGGAATGACCAGAAAAGATGTTTTAGAGCATATTGATGAATGGAAATCTATAGTCCATAATGATACTAATGTAAGAGATCGTGCTAGAGAAGCTTTAATGGGTGCAGATCAACACTATGACATTTTAATTAAAGAAGCTTGGAAAACTGTAGAAGATGCAGATACTCAGGGTCAGCTAAGCGTAAAGTCGGGAACATTAAAGTTGATTGCTGACATAGAGGCGAAAAGAATCGGCATGCTTCAGGCAGTCGGTGTGCTTGAAAATAATGAAATAGCCTCTCAAATATTAGAAAATGAAAGAAAGCAAGAGATGCTGGTTGGTATCTTAAAAGAAGTAACATCTACATGTAACCATTGTAAAATTGAAGTTGCTAAAAGACTATCTCAAATTACTGGAATTGTAGAACCTATAGTGATTTCTCAAGAGGCCTAATATGGGATTTGACTTTTCTGATTTCATAGAGATATTAGATGGCGACGAGTTTGAAGAAAAGCCAGTAGATCTACAAACTTTTGTAACTAGTCCAGACTACCTGGGCCTACCACCTCTTTCAGAAAATCAATACACCCTTATTGCACGAAGCTCTCAAATATATAAAGAGTCAACATTAATCAAGCTTTATGGCGAAGAGCTTGGTAAAAAAATGTTTAAGCAGACATGTGTTGAAGTTATAGCACAGCTAGGGAAAGGGTCTGGAAAAGACTATTCTTCTACCATTGCTGTAGCTTATATAGTGTATTTGCTTTTATGTCTTAAAGACCCAGCAGCATACTACGGCAAGCCACCAAAAGACGCAATTGATATCCTTAATATTGCTATCAATGCTCAGCAAGCGAACAATGTTTTTTTTAAAGGATTCAAGATGAGGATTGAGTCCTCTCCTTGGTTTGCTGGCAAGTATACCGATAAGGCTTCAGAAATTAAATTTGATAAATCAATTACAGTTCACTCTGGACACTCAGAAAGAGAAGCGTGGGAAGGATATAACGTACTCGTAGTTATTTTAGATGAGATCTCAGGTTTTGCCACAGAGAATACAAGTGGGCACGACCAGGCTAAAACGGCTGACGCTATTTATGATATGTACCGTGCATCTGTAGATTCACGCTTCCCAGATTTCGGCAAAGTTATTCTTCTTTCTTTTCCTAGATTTAAAAATGATCCAATACAAAAATTTTATGAATCAGTAATTGCAGAAAAAGAAACTATTACTAGAACAGAGATTCTTAAATTAGATCAAGATCTCCCAGATAATATAGAGGGAAATGAGTTTGAAGTTTCATGGGAGGAAGACCATATTATTTCTTATGTATACCCAAGAGTGTTTGCTCTAAAAAGACCAACCTGGGAAGTAAATCCTACTAAAAAAATTACAGACTTTACCGTTGCCTTTCATAAAAATCCATCGGACGCCCTAGGTAGATTTGCTTGCATGCCTTCCGATGCCGTTGATGCATTTTTTAAGTCTAGAGAAAAAATAGAAAAAGCTTTTAACAAAGCGCACCTTGCAATAGATAAATTTGGAAGGCTAGAAGAATGGTTTAAGCCAGAACCAGACAAAGATTATTTTATTCACGTTGACTTAGCACAAAAACACGACCATTGTGCAGTAGCTATGGGTCACGTAAATAGATGGGTGGATGTAAAAGTTACAGATACATATTCACAACCAGCACCAATTGTAGAGATTGATGCAGTTAGATTTTGGACGCCAACTCCAGATAAGTCTGTAGACTTTACAGAGGTTAAAGACTATATATTGTCTTTAAGGACTAGAGGATTCAATATAAAGGTCTGTACGTTTGACAGGTGGAACTCTCATGATATGATGCAACAACTAAAACAATATGGAATAAATACAGAAATATTGTCGGTTGCTAAAAAACATTATGATGATATGGCTATGGTAGTATTAGAAGAAAGATTGTCTGGTCCACACATACCATTATTAATAGATGAATTATTACAGCTAAGAATAATGAGAGATAAAGTAGATCACCCTAGAAAAGGTTCTAAAGACCTTGCAGATGCAGTATGTGGCGCAGTGTATAATTCAATAAGTAGAAGCAGAATGCGTAGAGATGAAGAAATAAAAATTCACGACTATGAGTCTATGAGCTACGACAATGATTTTGGTACTAGTGATGGAGAAATAGAGTATGTGCAGAACATGATTAGAGCACCAAGAATGCCAGAAAATTTAGCAAGATCGATTGAAAATATGGAGATAATATGAGCGAGTATCAAGAAAGAGCAAAAGAATGCAAGTGCTGTACTAAACATGTACCGCTGCCCACTACATTAAAAAAATATAATGAATTTATTTTATGCCCAACAACATATTACAATGTAATTGAATATAAAAGAATTTGGGAGTCTTATGGATCAAAGCCAGCTGGCAACATAAGAAAACATTTTTCAGAGTATGTGCAGCAAATAGTAGAATCGTCTATTGACATACAGCATTAATATAGTAGAATTGGGTTCAGGTGCCAGTAGCTTAGTTGGTTAAAGCCCCGAACTCATAATTCGGTAATCGTAGGTTCAAGTCCTACCTGGCACACTACGCCTTTGTAGCTCAGGGGATAGAGCAGCAGGTTTCTACCCTGCGTGTCGGAGGTTCGATTCCTTCCAAGGGCACTAAAATAAAGTTGCTAACCCTAGCAATTCATGAAAGAAAATGGTATACTGGGATTATGAAACATTTAATTAATTCTTTGCAAGCTTTTCATGCAAATTCTGTAGTATTTATGAATTTGGTTAAAGGGTTTTATTTAAACACCGAGTCTGTCTTGATGAGACAGTCTCAAATTGTTTATAAAGAGATCTATATGGCTGCGGATGAATTATTGCTAGAAACATCATTATGGCTTAGAAGGTTAGGAGCTGAAGCTCCGTACACTCTAGAAGATTTTATGGCAAATCAAACGCTAGGAAATGTCAAGCCCGACACATATTGTGGAGTTGAAATGGCTATGCATCTAGTTCCAATTAATAAAAAAATTATTGAAGAATTAAAAGTTTTATCTGAGCAAGCTCTTATTCAAAAAGAGTTTGCGTTGCTTGAGCATTTAAATGCAGTAACAAAAAAGCATAAAGAGTGGAACTGGTACCTTGAATCAAGCCTCAAGTTGCCACCAAATCCATGGAAATCATTAAAGGACTAAGGAGAATAAAATGGCAGCAGTACAAGGATCAGCAGCAAGACTAGTAGAGGTAGCATTAGCAGAAATTGGATATATCGAAGGACCAAAAGACAATGAAACAAAGTATGGCAAGTTTACAAAATCAAACTTTCAGCCATGGTGCGGAAGCTTTGTCATGTGGTGTGCAAACGAAGCAGGTGTAAAGGTTCCAAATACAGTTTACACCCCAGCAGGAGCACAGGCATTTATTAAGGCTGGAACATGGCAGCCAGTTGAAACAGCATCACCTGCAGTTGGAGACATTGTATATTTTGATTTCCCAAACGATGGTGTTGATAGAATTTCTCACGTAGGAATTGTTGTTGCAGTTAATGCAGATGGTACAGTCGATGTTGCAGAAGGAAACACTTCACCTGATAAAAAGGGTGATCAGCGCAATGGCGGACAAGCATGTCTTAAGAATCGTGCATACAAAAAGAAGAATGGTTCAAAGCTTCGCAAGAGCCAGCCAGTATTTATTGTAGGTTTTGGGCGCCCAGCATTTGGACAAGCAGTTAAGCCAAAGTCGGACAAGCCAGCAGTTAAAAAATCTGCTGTAAAAACAGAGGCAAAACCAACAACTAAAAAGAAGTAAAAAAAATTAATAAAAATACTTCTTTAAACGGTCTGTGTTTTGATGACATTTTATTGCTTCCTCAAGACTCTTCTCCAATTTTAAGTAGATCAAACATAGATTTGTCTACAAGAATTGGCAATCCAAATAATCCAGACGGCATACTTGAAATGTATAACCCAATAATTTCAGCGCCAATGGAATCCATATCTTCCTTTGAAATGTTAAGTGCAATTAGTAAGGCTTCATCTATTGGCACAACATGTAGATCAGAAAATATAGATGATAAAATAAAGAAGTCTTGTGACATACATCGAAATAGAATTGCAGTATCAATAACGTTTGAAGATATATATGATAAGTATGCAATAAGTAAAATTGTTGCAAGAGGAATAAAAATCATACTCTTAGATGTTGCAAATGGTCATTTAAAACTTATAGCTGATGGCGTTTCACATTTGCGCTCAATTGTTCCTTCATCCACACACATAATGTGCGGCAATGTTTCTTCTTACGGAGCATATAAAATGTTAATGGATGCAGGAGCAGACTCAGTTCGTGTAGGAATTGGTGGTGGTGCAGCGTGTACCACAAGGCTTATGACTGGTTTTGGAGCACCAACACTTTCTTCAGTAATGAATATATATGAGAATGTTAAAAATGATCCAGTAAATGGAATTATTGCAGACGGAGGTATTAAAAATTCTGGAGATATTGTAAAAGCTTTAGCTGCAGGAGCTAGCGCTGTTATGCTTGGATCTATGCTTGCTGGTCATAATGAATGTCACTCTGAAAATGGTAAATATTATCTTAGTGGTTTAGCATCTAAAGAATATATATATAAACAACAAGGTTTTAGCGCTGATAGTAATCCAGTAATTAGTATTGAAGGTGTTACTGGAGAGGTGCCCAATAAAGGACCAGCATTAGAGGGCATATATAATATACTAAATAACGTTCGAAGTGCATTTACTTATTCGGGTGCAGATACAATTAAAGGTCTTAGAGATACAGTAGAATATATAGAGGTTTCCCCGCAGTCGCTACATGAGTCTGGCAGCAGGGTTTTATAGTATAATAGTACTATACGTCCCTTAATTGGGTAGTTATAGAATTTTGTTTAATTATTTTAAGGGAGAAAAAATGAATCACGTTAAGCTGACAGAAGATATATGGTTTTATAAGAATGTTGATCCAAAAATTTCTGAATTGTTAAAAAGAATACAAGATCAAGATAATTGGTGGGAATATACTAATGGATTAAATCCAGATGGAACTGCATGCCATAGCGGTATCAGAGGCTCAGCCACCTCCCTTTGGCCAGAAACAGACAATTATTATGATGCAATAAACATATTTAAAAATGTTTTTGAGGACTATGTTGAAAAAAATAAAGAAAGACTTTCACTTAATATAACGTCCCCAGTTGAAAATAATATAGATGTAAAGCATATGCCAGAAAGAACTTGGATGCCACAAAAGAATATGATAGTAAGAAAATATACAGAAGGTTCTTTTATGCTTCCACACGGTGATGGTGGAGTTGGAATTGTTCCTTCCTTTACAGCGCTTCTATGGTTCAATGAGGACTTTGAAGGCGGGGAATTAGAATTCCCTGATCTAGGTTTAATTGTAAAGCCAGAGACAGGCTCGGTATTAGTATTCCCTAGTATGTCAGAGCATGGAGTTAAAACTCTTATATCAGGGGAAAGATTTGTGACCTCTGCATATTTATATCAGAACCCTAGCGAGTAAACCATGTTTGAATATTATGTTAAAAAAGTATCTAAAGTTGTAGATGGAGACACTATTGATGTGGACATTGACCTTGGATTTGATATATCTTTTACATCTAGAGTTAGATTAGCTGGGATAGACACACCAGAATCTAGAACTGCCGATAAAGCAGAAAAGGCCCTAGGTCTTGAGGCTAAAGCATTTTTAAAGCATGCAATTGATTCTGCTAAAACAGTTGTAATCAAAACTGAAAAGATAGACTCATCTGAAAAATATGGTCGTATTTTGGGCTGGGTATTTTTAGATGGATCCGATAAGTCTATTAATGAAGAGATGATATCAGCAGGGCATGCATGGGGATATATGGGAGAAACAAAAGTAAAAGACTTTGAAGCACTTGCAAAGGCAAGAGCTGCATACGACAAGAAAGCTAAAAAGTGATTATACAAATTATTGGTCTGCCAGGATCTGGTAAAACAGAATTAGCAAAAGCATTAAAAGAAAGAATAAATGCAATTCATCTTAACGCAGATGAAGTTCGTGCAACAGTTAATTCAGATCTAGGTTTTACAGAAGAAGATAGAATTGAGCAGGCACGTCGTATGGGCGAAATGGCCAGACTTATTTCTAAGCAAGGAGTAGCGCCAGTAATTGTAGATTTTGTTTGCCCAACAGAGTTAACACGTGCAGCCTTTGGTAAGCCAGATATCTTTATTTTCATGGATACTATTGAAGAGGGAAGATTTGAAGATACAAATAAGATCTTTGAAAAGCCAACAAAGTTTAGCTGGATGTTTATGAATCATAGGCTAACACCAAATGAAAAAGCATCTGTAATTATTGAAGAGTTTAAGCTTCATGATTGGTCAGCCCCCACAACACTAATGCTTGGCAGATACCAGCCATGGCATGAGGGCCATCATGCTCTTTATAAAGAGGCGGGGAAGAGAACAGAACAAGTACTACTTGGAGTTAGGAATACATATAACACTAGCGCTAAAGATCCACTTAAGTTTGATGAAGTAAAAGAATATATTGCCAAAGATGATTTTATGGATGGCGCATTGGTACTTAGATTGCCTAACATCACTAATATTGTATATGGTCGTGATGTAGGATATAAAATTGAGCAAGTAGATTTGGGGGCAGACATTCATGCTATATCGGCTACGCAAAAACGTAAAGAAATGGGTTTATAAAATTATAGACAAGGTAGGGATTAAAGATATGGAGTGGCCTGCATGAACGTAAGTAAGCAAAGATCGGCTTTAAAGGCCCTAACATGGCGTCTTATTGGAACTGCAGATACCTTTATTATATCTTGGGTCATAACTAAAGAACCAGTAACGGCTGGAGCTATTGCAAGCTTTGAGGTGTTTACAAAAACTATTCTTTATTACTTTCATGAACGCGGCTGGAACAAAGTAAAGTGGGGTAGAAAATAATGCCAATCTATGAGTATAAGTGTGAATGTAATGATAAAGTAGTTCCGCTTACAATGTCTATAAAAGACTACCAGCCAAATCAATTATGTGCTGATTGTGGTAAAGACATGCAAAGACATTACACTCCAACAGGAATTCAGTTTAAGGGTAACGGTTTTTATAAAACAGATAATCCTAAGTAATTTAAACTAAGCATCTGCTATAATTACTAAGTAAGCAAAAATTTTGCATTACTTAGGAGATACCTAGTTGACTAGAAAGTTACAGTATTTTTTAACCAGCCTTTTTATTATTGGCTGGCTTTTCCTTTTTGGTCCTAGCATTGCAAATGCTGATGAGCCAACAGTTCAAGTAACACCAGCAAATCCTTCTTCTGACACAGCAACAGCAACCACTCCTATTACAGTTGAGACAGTTGCAGATAAGATTGAAGCGGCAGCAGAGACATTGCAGGCAGCAGCAGAAACACAATCAACTGCTATAACAACAACAATTCAAGCAAATGTACCTAATACAACAACTGCTGAAGCAGTAACAATTGCTACTACTCAAGAGCCGATTGCCACTGCTGTATCAGAAGCTACAGTAAAAGTACAAGAAGCAACGACAGCGATTCAGTCTGCAGAGACAGCTGTGTCTATTGCTACAACGGCACAGGCAGCAGTTGAGTCACAAACTGCAGTAGTTGCAGAAGCAACTACAAATTTAAATAATGCTCAAACAGCATTAGATACCGTAACTCAGCAAGTTGAATCACAGACTGCAGTGGTTGCTACAGATACTGCAAACGTAGCAGTAGCCCAAGCTGCAGTTAATACACAAACTGTTGTGGTTAATACAGAAACTTCAGAATTAACTGCTCTTCAAAATACTCCATCTGACTCTAAAACCTACACAACAGAAGGCTATGTGGCTCCAGAGCCAGTAGACACGCCAACCGTTACTACTACAGTTTTGCCTGCTATGTGGGATGCAGCAACAAAGATTGAAACTCCTTTTGATATTAAAATGGGCAATACGGTCTATGAAGGACAGGGTGCCGACAGTCAAATTTATGTTACTTCAAAAGCAACCATCACTTTTGGAACTGGAGATTTTAACTGGTGGGATTTCCCAACAGGTGCACACATTTCTGTATACGGATCTGATTTTATGAGCGCAGGCCCAGGAGCTTCTATTACTGTAAAAACTACAGAAACAACCCTAGCCGTTGATTGGGATCTACATAGATTTGGAGATAACAATGGTCCTATTACAAATGTTAACTGGACAATGACTGTTAACCCTACAACTGGAGAATGGACTGGTGTTGGAACTGTCGCTGGAAACACAACAAATCTTTATAACGGACCAAGAATTGGTGTGCGTGAAGCCTCTGGAGAAGCTGTTAAGCCTATGATAAATGTAACTAACTCAGAGTTAACTGCCCAAATTGAAAGTCAGACAGCAGTAGTTGCTACTGAAACTGCAGAGTTAAATACTTTAGTTCAAGAAAAGAATGAAGCGGTAGCCGTTCTTGCAGCAGACACTGCGGTATTAAATACGCTACAGGCACAAAAAACAATAGCTGAAGCAGTCGTAGTAGATAAAACAGAAATTAAAGCAGCAGAAGTTGTAACCTTAACTCAGCTTACAGAAACTGCAACGGCAACAGTTCAAGCTGCAGATACGCTTGCAAATACAGCAACTACAAAAGTAAATGAAGCAGTAACATCAATGACAAATGCTGCACAGGTTACTACAAATTATTACGCAGAGCAGAGGGCTGTACAACAAGCAGCATCTCAGGCAGCAGCCGAAGCCGCAGCAGCACAAGCAGAACAAGAAGCAGCAGCAGCTGAAGCAAGAGCAGCGCAAGCAGAAGCACAGGCAAAGGCAGCCGCAGAGGCTGCAGCAAAGGCTGAAGCAGAAGCAAAGGCAGCCACAGAGGCTGCAGCAAAAGCAGAACAAGAAGCTAAAGAAGCCGCAGAAGCAGCGGCTAAAGCAGAAGCAGATAGAGTTGCGGCTGAAGAAGCAGCAGCTAAAGCAGAGGCAGATCGTGTAGCTGCAGAAGAAGCTGCTGCAAAAGCTGAACAAGAAGCTAAAGAGCAAGCAGATGCAGAAGCAAAGGCTGAAGCAGAGAGATTAGAAGCAGAAGCAGAGGCTGCACGAGAAGCAGAAGAGCAAGCAAAGGCGGAAGCAGAAGCTAAGGCACAAGAAGAGGAAAACGCTAAAGCAGAAGCGGAAGCTAAACAAGCAGAAGCAGATAAATTAAAGGCGGAAGCAGAAGCAAAAGAGGCAGAAAAAGAAGCCCTTGATAAAGCTATAGAAGATGCTAAAGCAGGTAAAGAGTTAACTGAAGAACAAAAAGATGCAGTAGTCAATACACTTATTGAAGATCTAAAACCAGGAGAAGCGGTAAGTTCTGCAGACATCAAGTCTTCTGGAATTGAATATAAGGATCTTCCACCAGCAACACCAGTAGATGTTAGAACAGATGAAAATGGAAATGCAGTTGTTATTACAGCAGCAGTTGCTGCACAAGTAGAATTGTTGCAGAACCCATCAGCACTTGTAGAAGAATTATTTACAAATCCAGCAGCAGCGTTAGCTGCATTTGGAAGCATAGGCGCAGACATGTCTGATGAAGAAAGAGAAGAGGCGACAGACATGGTTGTTGCTACAGTAGTTGCAGCAGGTGCTGCTATTAACGCAGCAGCAGTTGCTACAGGAGGGGCCACAGGAGGTGGCACAGGAGGCGGAGGAAGTTCTGGTGGAGGCTCAGGAGCAAATTCACCAGGTTCACGAGGAGGAAGAAGATGGTAAGAATAATAAAGAATATCCTAAAGGATATGGTAGACCAAGCATGGACGCTTCTCGGTATGTTTATAGCTTGGGTAGTTTTGGACGGAAGTGCAAAGACTATTGTTGGTTATGGAATCATAGCAACCACAGCTCTTTGGATAATTACAAGTCCGATCAGAAATAGAAACGAGGAATAAAATGACAAAGAAAAATATAGATACCCCACAGCATGTTGGTGGCGGAGCAATTGCCAGCATAAATAATATTTTTATGCGTATAGTTGCTGTATTTGCAGCATCTGGACTTTCAGTAATTGGAGCAGGTGCAGTTGTTGGTATAGAAACATATAAGGCAGTTGTGTTAGCAGGTACTCTTGGCGTTGCCACCGTAGTTGAAAGGCTTGCACGAGGATTCCTAGACGATGGCAAATTAACAATTGACGAAATTAATGCAGCTTTTACTTCAGTAGATAAAAAAGCCCAATCGTAGTATAATTATATTATGAATAATTACAGCATCAAATTAGAGGTATCTGCTGAAGTTGAAGCATTTTCAGCAGAAGACGCTAGAGACTATATATCAGATATTTTTAATATTGATGATGAAATAAAGTCAGTTAAAATAATAAAAATATCACAAAAGTAGTTGACATGTCCGAATTGTGCTAGTATAATAGTAATTAGCACCATGCCCGTATGGCGGAATCGGCAGACGCAGCAGACTTAAAATTTGCCTCCAACACTGGAGTGTCGGTTCAAATCCGACTATGGGTACTAGATAGGAAGTTAGTTGCTTAACTTAACTGAACTTGGAGTAGAAGTTCTTATGAAAAAATCTAAGTCAAAAAATCTAGATCTTTTCTGGAATAACTACTCTTTAATTATTTGGAAAAAAAATAATTCTGGATACACAAATAAAAAAGGTTTATTTAGAAAAAATGAATGGGGCATTGCAGAAGAGTTTGCAGTGAGCAACGACGGGCTGTGGAAGCTTCCAGGACAATATGTCAAAAATTTTAAATAGTCTAGGTTTAGATAAAGATTCATTACAATGGCAAGACTTAGCTCTCTGCCTTGGAATGGATACTAATTTGTTTTTTGATTCATATGAAACAGATCCTAATATAGCAAAAAGCATAGACCAAGCATGCATGTCATGCCCAGTCATATCAATGTGCTACAAGTATGGAGTTGATTCAGATAACTATGGAGTTTGGGGCGGAGTTTATTTAAGCTCTGGAACACCAGATAAGTCAAAAAATTCACATAAAACAAAAGAAGTAAATAAAAGATTGAAGGCACTTCATGGCTAATTTTATAAATAAAGATAAAGATCACTTTAAATATGGAATTAATCAATGGACTGGTAAAGCAAACAAGCCAGTATTCTACACAAAAGAGATGGCAAAAAAGGTGAGAGAGCTAAAAAGCCCTGCACACGACTTACAGATGGATATTGTAAAATATCCTGAATTTTTAGCAATAAGATTATACGAAGACAATTTTTCACAGTACGACGGAAGTATGAGATTAAGAGTTATTGAATATATTGAAATGGTTAAAAAGATCCTAGAATCCTATGGGGTCAGAGTCGAGTTGGAGGGAAAGCCAGGTGGAAGAACAAAATGATGTAGCTTCAATAGTATATATTATCCCTGAGCAAAGATACGGGGTAATAGTATCACATGGGGCTTACATGTCCTCTATAAGATACCACGACGGCTTTGAAGAAGTTGTTGAGCTTTTTGACACAAATGATTTTATTGTTTCAAATGAAATCGGAATTATAAATACAGGGGAAAATTAATGGAAAAAGTACTATGCTATTGTTGCAATAAGAGTAAGGCTAATTTAAACTTAAAGAGATCAAGTTTGCTTCCTATTAACCTATTGATGTGTGAGACATGCATATCTAGCAAATTTGAGCCAAGATGGACTATAATTTTAAGTGGTAGACAATATGGACACGAGACAGTAAAAGACTATATAGCTAAGAAAAAGTATGTTGGAGAAGAAATTAAAGCTTCAGAACTATTAGTTTAAAGTTTTAATTAGGGTATAATTGTACTTATAATGTTCAATTTTACCCAACTAATGATAACCATATTAGCCGCTGCATCTAGTGGTTTAATTGGCGTTCTATTTAACTATAGAAGAGAAAAGAAAAAAGAGGCCATAAGGCTTGCTGAAAAAATGCACGATGGTCTTTTAATTGAGCTCAAAGATTTGCAAATAAAATTATATAAATTAGAAAAAGATTTAGATGAGTGGAAACAAAAATACTATGAGGCCTTACAAGAATTAATTCATGTAAAAGCTGACTTAGAGGAGTCCTTGCTTAAATTAGGGCACATAGACATACATTTTGAGCAAGAATAAATATCAGCTCGACAAAGAATTTTTAAAATAGTATACTAAAATCATGACTTGCATAGTAGCTATTGCCCAAAATGGTACCGTATATATGGGATCAGATCACGCAGCATCTGATGATAAAACGGGATGGATAATATCTCGTAAAGAACCAAAATGTTTTAAAGTTGGACAATATGGTATAGCTTTTACTGACTCATTTAGAATGGGTCAGATTCTTCAATATTCATGGACTCCACCAAAGTACACACCAACAAAAACTAACTCAGGGCTAGACAAATTTATGAGAACAAAATTTATTGATTCTGTAAAGCAAGCGTTTAAAGATGGCGGGTACGGAAGCATTGGTTCATCATCAGATGAAGATACTGGTGGAATATTTATTGTAGGGGTTGAAGGCCGTATCTTTACAATAGATGAAGACTTCCATGTTGGCGAAAATGTAGTCAATTATATGGCAGAGGGAAGCGGCGGACAAATAGCATTGGGAGCACTGTATGCTACTAAAAATCAAAAGAACCCTAAGCTAAGATTGAAAGCAGCACTAGAGGCAGCATCTGAATTTAATATGAGCGTTGCAGCCCCCTATACATACATCCAAGTTTAAGGTATAATGATTATATGAAAATTGCATTCATAGTGTCTATATCTATATCATTGTTTTTATCAGCATTTTTTTTAAGAATGTTTTTTAGAAGATTTAAGGTAGGCTTGTACTATATTGATAAGTATGAAGAGGCCGTACAAGACGCCATAACATCAATAGTTAGAAGCGACCCAAACTACATAGCTCCTATTGACTACGACAATGCAATGGATCTAAGGGGAACACCAACTCATACTTGCCCATGCGGATCACAGGTATGGCTTCTTAAGGTAACATTTTCCGATTATGAAATATCTAATTACTTTTTAGATATGGAGTGCTTAATGTGTGGCAGTTTGGCTACAGCACCAACACCAATAGATAGGGCTAATAGTGAAGAGATCTAAAAGATTAAAAGAATTAGAAGTAAGAGTAGATGCGCTAACGGTAATGACAGAGACCCTACTTGGAATAGTATATGAAATACTAGATAAAAATACTAATAAGCCAGACTTAGACTCTGGCAAATGGTACAAAGACAGGTCTTGACAATCTGATTCTATTTAGTATACTTAGGGTATGAAAAATAAATTAATCACGGCGGTACTTACTTTATCACTTCTATCACCTGTTGCAATTTCACAGGCATCTGGTGCAGACGCACCAGTTCTAGCAATCCTAGACACAGCAATTGACACATCTGTTCCAACCTTAAAGGATAAGGTTGTTGGAGAAGTTTGCATCCTTGAATGGGCATTATGTCCAAATGGAACTAACTTTCAAGAAGGTCCTGGATCTGCATCAATGCCAGCAGATCTAATTGTAAAAAATGGATTCGACCATGGAACATTTATGGCCACAACTGCAGTAAACTCTAATCCAAATATAAAAATTCTTTTTATTAAGATTATTGCAAATACTTCTACTGGACTAAGAAAGCCAACTGGCGAATCTACAATATCAGCAGCTCTTTTTTGGGTAAAAGAAAATGCTGCAAAGTATAACATTAAGGCAGTTTCTCTATCGCAAGGAAGCAGCGGTTTGCTTGGCAAAGCTGGCACACAGTATTGCCCAACATTCCCAAGAACTGTATCTGCTGTTCAGTCTTTAAGTTCAATGAATATACCAGTATTTTCTGCAGTTGGTAATGCTCGTGATTATTCACGAATTGATTGGCCTTCATGCATTAATGAAGTAGTTGCAGTCGGTGCCGTAGATCAGATTAAAGAAATTGCTTCATATAGTAATAATGATGCATCTCTTACAGACTTCTTTGCACTAGGCAATATGCCAGCAGTTGGTCCAGGTAATATAATTAAAAATATTGCTGGCACATCTTCTGCTACACAGGTTGCAGCAGCAGCATATCTCAATTTAATGCAGTCTACTGGTCAATCAGGTAATCAACTAATTAATACAATGAAGTTAAATGCCTCTAATGTATCTGGCAGACAGGGAACATTTAAGAAGTTGATCACAATGTCTTCTGCAGTATTAAATGGAAGCAATGCAACGCCAACAAGCAATGCAGCAGAGCTAGCAGCAAAAGCTGCAGCAGATGCAGCAGCCAAAATTGCAGCAGAAAAAGCGGCTGCAAAAGCTGCTCTACAGGCAGAAGTAAATGCTGCTATAGCAGCAGCAGAAATACAGTATCAAAATGAATTAAAGGCTGCACAAGATAAGCTTGCTGCAACTAAAGCGATTTGGCTGGCAAAACTCAATGGCTGAGCAAACGGTTTTAGAAGGAATTATTGAAGACGTTGCAACTGAACTATATAATAAATGGTCTGCTGCACTTCCTGAAGAAGAAAGAAATCAACAAGCATTTTCTGCCATGTCAAAAAATGCTCACGAGACTACCTTATTTGTAATACAAAACTTTATGAATAAGTTTAATGCAGCAGCAGAGGAGCTCAAAGGCCAATGATTGTTACTGACTCCACGTTTGACGCTGTACTTGCTGGACATGATTTAGTTCTTATAGATTTTTGGGCACCTTGGTGCGGTCCATGCAAAAAGGTATCCCCTATATTAGATGAGATATCAGAAGAGCGTGGATTGTGGGTTGGAAAGTTAAATGTTGATGAGAATCCTATAAAATCTGATCAATTTGATGTACAAACTATACCAACTATGGTATTATTTAAATCTGGTCAACCAGTAAAAACTATAACTGGCGCAAAGCCAAAGCATGTTCTGCTGGAGGAGTTATCAGAATGGATCTAGATTTTGATTCATGGATGAAGTTTGGATTCGATAAGGGATGGATATCTGATGTATTTTGCGATACACACCAAGGGCCTCCTTTATCAGATGAAGAAATGCAAGAGTGGGATGAAGGCGGAGATCCGTGTTCATTTCATGTAAAAGTAATAGAACTACAATAAATTTCTGATTCGTTTTTGAGTCAGATTAACACAAGGAGAATGATGAATTCATTTAAGAAAATCTCAATTGCTACTGCTGCAGCTCTAGCAATCGTTGGACTTTCTGTAGCACCCTCGTCGGCAGCACCGCTTGCCGTTACGGTTGCAACAGTAAATAACGCAACAACTTCTGCAGCACCTGCAACAGTTGCAGTCCCAGCAGCAAACCAGATTACATCTGGAACTTCTGTGGCACTCGCAGCAACAGCAGACACAGCAACAGTTGTGTCATTCGTAGCATCAGATACAGTTAAGCTTGTAACTGCTCTACACACCACAGATGCACCTAAGACAATTGCGTCTGGAGTATCTACACTTTCAGTAACATCTGCTGGAACAGCAGTAACAGTTTATGCTTACACAACAAGCGTAAAAGTTGGAACAGTTACTATTACAAATGGTGCTTATTCAACTATTGTTTATATTAAGGGAATCGCAGGGGCAGCATCAAATGTTGCAGTTGCAGTCCCAGCAGCATCAGCAGTTGGAACTATTCCAACAGTAACTGTATCTGCTACAGACGTATTTGGAAACCCAATTCTGACAGGCGAAACAATTACCGCAACAGTACTTGGATCAACATTTGCAGATGGAACAATTACAAAGACATTAGTTACTTCTACAACAGCAGAAGCAACAGCAGACACAACTCTAGTTGCTGGATCAAAGACAGCATCTCTTGCAGTTGGCGTTGCTGGTACAGTTACAGTTGTTGTAACAGGCGCAACATCAGCAGCGACAGTTGCTGGTCTAGCAGCACCAGTTAAGGCAGCACAGGCTGCATTTACAGTATCTGATCTTAATGGAACAGTTGCAACTCTTACTGCACAGCTTGCAGCAGAGAAGGCTGGTCGTGCATTGGATGCACAGGCAGCAGCAAATGTTCTTGCAGCAGAGAAGGCTGGTCGTGCAGCAGATAAGGTCGCAGCAGATAAGGCTCTTGCAGATGCTAAGGCTTCTTCTGATTCAGCAACAGTAACTGCAAAGGCAGCCTCAGATCTTGCTCTTGCGACAGCAGCAGCAAAGTACAAGGCGGAGTACAACGCACTTGCAACTAAGTGGAACAAAAAGTTTCCTAAGTTAAAAGTTGCATTAAAGAAGTAAATAACTTCAATTAAAGGGGCAGGATCTAAGGGTCTTGCCCCTTTAATATATAAATGATAGAATGGATATATGAGATTTCATTGGATGGAAAGAAATGGATACATCAGTATTCCTGCTTTGAAAAATATTTCCAATATAGTAGATGAATTTGGTTACGAATCAATATTGCTTGTATACCACTCAACAGTTGATGACAACTGGATAAAATCAGCAAGGGCATTAGACATAAATCATAAATTTAAGTATATGCCTGCAATACGTACATATGCCATAAGCCCAGAATATTGTGCAATGATGGCTAGAGGCTTTAATACAATTGCCCCAAATAGACTTATGCTAAATATTGTTTCAGGGGACCTGCATAAAGACGAAACCTCAGTTGAAGATTTAATATGGGTCAATGATAGCCTAGACACTCCAGAAAAAAGATTAAATTACACCGATGAGTGGCTTTCAAAGTTTGTTGATCTGTCTAAAGGAACGGTTTCAGAAATAGTAATGGGCGGACATTCAAATAAGACTAAGTTAATGGCAGAAAAATATGGAGCTACTCATTTAGCTATGCTTAATATGCATAAAAACTCATACAATGATCCAAGTTTTATTAAAAATACTAAGCAAATGCTTTCCCTTAGCGTCATAATTAATGAATCTGAAGAAGAAATAAAGGCAATGCTAGATGGTAGCCATGGATCAAACCAATGGACAATATTTGGTAGTAAACAAAGCGTAAAAGAGCAATTAAAAGATTTAACAAAACTGGGTGCAACTGATTTATTAATTAGCGCTAACCCATTAGATAATAATGTTGCTTCTATACATTATTTAATAAAAGAAATGATTGGAGAACAAAATGGAATCAAGTAAAAAAAGTATGTACAAGTCATTGACTTGGCCAGCAGTTCATATTGGGTTTGTTGGTACGATGGTATATTTTTTTGAAAAGGCTATTACTGGTGAAGCACACTGGGAGTATGCTGGTTCGTTTGCCGTAATATATACCGCATGCGAAATGGTTGGATACTTTTTACACGAAAGAGTATGGGCTAAATTTGGAAATAAGGTAAAGTAATGGGTAAACATCACGATAAAATTGCAAAAGCTTTGGAGCAGCGCCAAGCTGCAACTCCAAATGGAGCAGGATTTAAAAAGCCTGGGTCAATGAATAAAAAGAAGACTGGTTACAGAGGCCAGGTTGCAAAGGGACCAAAGTAATATATGCTTAATGATTTATGTGAAATAAAAGATTGTAATGGTAAGGCATCCAGAATAGGTAGCTTTCCAGAGTCTGGCATAATAGACATGTGTGCAGATTGTTATCAGAAACTATACAAGGTGTAATGAATAAATACATGATAAAGGCAGTGCAGCTAGATGTTAATGGGCTGTGCAATTCTTCATGCTGGTTTTGCCCAGTAGCTTATGCTGGCAATCCTAAATCAGCAATTAGAGACATGCCTTTGTCGGAAATAGAAAATATATTTAAGCAATTGACAGACGGCAAAGGAGACTTTGTAGATCCAGATCTAGTAACTGTTTATTCTGCAAACTATAATGAAGTATTGCTATATAAAGATTTTGATGCAATGATGGACTTATATGCAAAATATAATTTTAAAACTAATATCCTAACTAATGGAGTAAACCTTACAAGAGCTAAAACAAAATTGCTACTAAAACATAAAGACTCTATCCAAGGCATACTTTTAAATATACCATCATCTGACCCAGAGACCTGGTCCAAGTATGTCAATATGAATGTTAAGCTATTTAATAAAGTTATTGATAATGTAAGTCATTTTATTGAAGAAAATGATAAGATGGAGAAGCCAATATTTATTCATTTAATGATAAATGGAATAAATGATCTTTCTTTAACAGAAAATGGTGGCTGGCTTAACCTATTAGAAAATGCCCCCAAGATGGATTTAAATGTTCAATCTGGAGATTTAGCAAAAGAATATAATAGATTTAAGGGTATATTCCCAACGCTTAGCATTAGCACTGCCCATCATCTTTATGACAGAGCAGCCCACCTCGAAACTTATAAAATTATGACTCAGGGACCAGCAATTGAAAAATATTTAAAGCCAAAAGGAAGTAAGGTTGTTGGCTGCAACGGCGGGCTAGGAGTAAGAAGTAGAACAAACGAATGGATACATATAAACCCAAATGGGGATTTATTTATATGCTGTGCTGATTACGACTTTGAAACTATATATGGGAACGCATTTGATAAATCAATAAAAGAAATATGGCATAGTAAAGATAGGGAAGACATGGTTCAAGAGTCCTATTCTAACATGTGTACCAGCTGCTCTGCGGCTGTTTGGGGGGACTAATGTGCTGGCTATGTGGGTGCGCTGATCATGTAGGTTTAGGGAACGAAAGAGATGAAGATTCAGATTCTAATCAACCAGATGGTATAATAGAACAATGAGTAGCTTTCTAGAACTACTTAAATAATAACCTATAGGAGTAATAAAATGACAGACGGATTGAACTTAACAGGATTTAATGAAGTAAAGCCAGCAGTGCAACACACAATTGGAGAGCAGTACGCTGCTGACCCAGCATCTGCTTTTGCATCAACAGACAAGTCTACACAGGACGGATCAGGCGTAGGCCAGAACGGTAAGTAAATTGTCAATATTTGATAAAGAAGAAGTTGTAGCACCAACTCAATCTGCAGCAGTTGTTGCAGCAGTTGTATCTAAGGTTGCTGCATGCACAAGAGACACAAGAGGCGATGCTGCCTGTGCAATTAAAGATTGCGAGAACTGCAACTAATGTGTTTAATGTGTGGATGTGGTAGTCAAGATTTTATGGGGGCAGCAATGCCAAACCAAAATGTTTACGATGTTGGCCCAGGCCAACTTCCTTCTCCAATTATGTTTGGAACAGATTCTAGCAATCAATTGGGAGCTGAATCAGAAGGCCATAACGGAGAGGACATAGATTAATGTCAATGGATGGAACAGGCACAACTCCTCCTCCTAACGGAGCAGCAGCAGGTGCGGTAACAAGTCGTGAAGCAACAAGAAAGCACCCAAGACAAGGTCTTAAAACAGATATAAATAGACACGGCATTCGTCGTGAGCTTAATACAACACCAAGACCGCCTAAAAAAACTGGGCGCAAAAAAATATAATGTGTAAAGATTGTGGTGCATGCTCCAAGGAGCATGCACCTACAATTGATGATGCGGTAGATAAAATACTTGATCTACCATTTATTTAACAAATAGGAAAACATGACAAGCCCACATACAATTGCTATTTCAGGCGGAAGACCAAGACCATATGAAAATGGGCCAATCAATACACCAGTATCATTAAACTCTACATACCATGCTGGAGATGGCCCTGGCTATGCAAGGTATGGGAATGACACTGCGTTTGCTTTAGAAGAAGTAATAGAAAATTTAGAAGGCGGGAAGACATTAGTATTTAATTCTGGAATGTCTGCCATAAAAGCAGTGTTTGATAACATTCCACTGGGTGCTACAGTAATAGCATCTAATCAAGGATATGCTGGAGTTAATGCAACATTAAAACAAATGCAAGATCAGGGCAAAATAGTTGCAAAATTTGTAGACATTTCTAGTACTGCTCAAGTTTTGTCAGAGTTAGATGGAGCCTATATGCTATGGCTGGAGTCTCCAACTAATCCTAGACTTGATACTGCAGACCTGACTACTTTAATAAAAGCATGTAAGTCTCAAGGAACATTGGTAGGAGTCGACAATACTTTTGCAACACCTCTTTTGCAAAAACCTCTTAAAATGGGTGCTGATATTTCTATGAACTCTGTAACTAAGTATATGGCAGGACACAGCGATGTATTATGTGGATCTATTTCTAGCAACAACAAAGATCTATTAGATCAGATAGAGTTCTCAAGAAAAATTAGTGGTACGATAGTGCAGTCATTTGATGCATTTTTAGCTCTCAGGGGTATTAGAACTTTCCCATTAAGATTTGAAAAAGCCCAGTCTAACGCAAAAGATATAGTAAAAAAACTAGCAAATCACCCAATGATCACTAAAATTTATTACCCAGGATTCGGTGCCATGGTTTCATTTGAAGTAGATACCGATGCAAGCGGAGCAGACAATATTTGTTCTTCTTCTAGACTAATTGCTAATGCTACCAGTTTAGGTGGAGTTGAGTCTTTATGGGAGAGAAGAAGAAGATGGGCATTAGAAAGTAAAATTGTGCCTGAAAATTTAATTAGACTTTCAGTTGGATGCGAAGATGTAGATGACTTATGGAATGACATTAAGTACGCATTGGAATCATGAATAAATTTAGAAAACTTTTAGATAACGCATATCCGTTTCTTCCTAGAATGTATCAGGGTGTAGAGGTAGAAGAATTTGATGATGCTACCGACCTTACAGTTCATACAAAGGCTCCTGGGAAATGGCTTTTAATTGATTTAGAAACTGGCCAAGAGTATATTGGAAGTAGAGAGCCTAATAAATATGGCAAATGGATGCGATTAAAAGATAAATAACTATTGACTTTATCGGCTACAAATAATATACTGATATAAACAATGCCCCATAGCTCAGTTGGTAGAGCGCCAAACTGTTAATTTGGATGTCCCTGGATCGAGACCAGGTGGGGCAGCGCTTCTATAGCTCAGTTGGTAGAGCAGCAGACTTTTAATCTGCGGGTCGATGGTTCGAGACCATCTGGAGGCACGGGTATAGCCCACTTATATATAAGGAGAAAAATGAAGACAGTAGGAGATAAGTTAGGAACGTTTGCTGTTACTGGCGTAAAGCCAGGAGCATTAAGCTATGAAGATAGTTCTTTTGAAGTATTAAATCAAGACTCTTTCCCTGGGAAGTGGAAGATTATTGTTTTTTATCCAAAAGATTTTACGTTTGTTTGCCCAACAGAAATTGTTGCGTATGACAAGCTAGTAAATGATTTTAATGATCGTGATGCAGTTTTGATGACTGGTTCAGTAGATAATGAATTCTGTAAGGTTGCATGGCGTAACGCTCATGAAGATCTAAAGAAAACAAATTCATGGTCATTTGCTGATACAGGACATCAGCTGGCAAACGACCTTGGCGTACACCATCCATCTGGTGTTACATATCGTGCTACATTTATTATCGATCCAGACAATGTAATCCAGCATGTAACTGTAAACAACTTAGATGTAGGACGAAACCCAGACGAAACTCTTCGTGTGCTAGATGCTCTTCAAACTGGTGAGCTATGTGCATGTAATCGATCATTGGGCGGAGAAACTCTGTAATGTCATGGGTTGGACAAATTAATGAAAACTTGCCAGATTATGCTAAGGATATTAGATTAAACTTAGATGCTGTTATCAATAGATCTTCTATTGATGCTGAGCAAGCAACCTACCTAGCCCTTGCTGCCGCATTTGCAACTGGCAACGGAAAGCTTGTAGCTTTTATTACAGCAAGTGCTACTGATGAAGTAGAACGCAATGCTGCTTTAACTGCTGGGGCTATCATGGCACAAAATAATGTTTGGTATCCATATTTAGAGATGGCAGATGATGCTAATTTAAAGGGATTACCAGCACAGCTAAGAATGAATGCTATCGCTACTCATGGCGGAACAACAAAAGGTAGATTTGAAGCATATTCATTAGCATCATCCATTGTAGGCAAATGTCATTTTTGCGTGAAGGCGCATTATGAAACATTGAAGGAAGAAGGCTACACAGTAGAGCAGTTGCGTGATATCGGAAGAATTGCAGCAACAGTAAATGCATTAGCAAAGATCCTTTCAGCTTAATATATGTCCTAAGCATGACTTTAAACTGCTTATATTTGTTGACATCGTCCACTAGAAATGAGATAATTGATTAATGATAAAAAGACCAGCATGGATATTTGATGTAGATGGGACACTTGTAGATGTTGATCCAATTTTGCATCACATATTAAATCAAGATAGGTCTAGCGAGTCATTTAAAAGAAATTTTGATGCGTTTCATAAAGCATCTTTAAATTGCTCCCCACACAAAGATGTTGTCGATATGGTGTGGGAAGTATGTAATGATTTGGATATAATTATAGTTACAGCAAGAAAAGAAAAATATAGGGGACTAACTTCTAGGTGGCTTAAAGTAAATGATGTTCCACATGATGCATTGTTTATGAGACAGGATGACGATCACCGTGAAGACTACGAAGTCAAAAAAGATATTCTTGATCAAATAAAAGAGTATTGGGATATCAAACATGCTGTTGACGATAACCCTAGTATAATTAAGTTGTGGGAAGAAAATGGTATTCCTACAACAAAAATAGGAACATGGGATGGGATTAAAAGATGATTGTTGATCGCTCTGATAGAATTTTAGTATGGGATAGCATAGCAAAAGATTTACCTGCCCTAAAAAAAGATATTTTAAATGAGTATGAGCTAAGAAAAGAATCTTTAATTGAGCATCATACTGGCTACAGAATGGTAATGGATAAGTCTATGCCATCTAATAACCAGTTAGATGAATACTTCGCCCCATGCCTAAAAGAATATGCTGAAGAATATGGTTTAGACCCAAATGAAAAGTATTCTTTTTCAGATTGGATTTTAATTGGTTGGACTGTTCCAGATAGAGGAATGCCATTGCATAATGACCACATAGCTGACGTATCACTAACTGGCGCAGAATTTGAACAACCATTCTTAACAGCAATATTTTATTTGTCGCACGAATGTGAAGGCGGTAATTTAGAATTTCCAGACTCAAACTTTCTTTTAAAACCAACTAATGGAACTTTAATTTTATTTCCATCAGAATCAAATCATGAGGTACTAAACTACATAAGTGGGGAAAGAATAGTAATTCAAAAGTTTGTTTTCAAGGAAGGCAGTAAAGATAAATGATTATTGGGCTATCTGGTTATGCTAGGTCTGGCAAAGATACAGCTGCTGATCACCTAGTTAATCATTATGGGTTTACTAGGTACTCATTTGCAGCCCCTATGAAGGAGGCTATGTACAGATTAAATCCAATTGTTTCTTCAGATGCAATAGGAAACTTTAGGTACAAAGACTTGGTAGACGTTTACGGTTTAGATAAGGCAAAAGAATCTTATCCAGAAATAAGAAGACTGCTGCAGGTATTTGGTACAGAAGTTGGCAGAGACATGTTTGGACAAAACTTTTGGGTAGATCTTGCACTAAGCAGTGCAAAGGAAAAACTAGTGGTAATTAGTGATGTTAGATTTAAAAATGAAGCTGATGGTATAAAGGCCACAGGCGGCCAAGTGTGGAGAATTAATAGAGATGGCATAGGTCCAGTTACTAATCATGCGTCAGAGGTTGATCTTGATGATTACAAATTCGATAATGTTTTGCTTAATAATTCTACTGTATTAGAATTAAATAATATGATTGACGGTATAATGAAAAATGCAATTATTTAAATTAATTTATTGTAAAATAGCAGGACATTCTTTAAAACATGCAGGGTCATGCCCATTTACTGGTAAAGACTATGATGTGTGTAGCGTGTGCTTAAATTTGATAGAAACAAAAAATAATAAATCTGATATAATATAAGCATGAACACTAATATGCCTCCATGTTTTTACTGCCCAGAAAACAGTAAGTACTCAGAACCAGAGCCACAAACTGGTCAAATTGTAGACGTATGTGATAAGCACTTCCATTTGAAGTATATGGGATAGTTGTGGCTTATAGCAGGTTTTGGGATAGCGATATATATATCTATTCTCATGTAGATGGATATGTTTGTTGTGCCGCTTGCTGGCTTTCAGATGAAGCTCAGTCTGAAATAATAAAAGACGATGAGCATTTATTTATACACTTAGAAGATCATTTTAAGGCGGGGCACGACATACCAGAAATGTTGTATTATGAAATTATAATGGATTCAGACAGGTATACCCCTTGACAAACATAGTTCAAAATAGTATTATTGTCATATAAAGCACCCTTGCTTTTAATTGAAAGGACCAACATGTCAGCATTTGATTATAGTTTTACAGATAATAACGGAAATACAGTAGACTTATCACAGTTTAAAGGTAAGCTGTTACTATTAGTTAATGTAGCAAGCCGTTGTGGCATGACTCCACAGTACGAAGGCCTACAAGCACTTCATAAAAAGTATGCAGATAAAGGTCTAGTGGTTATTGGATTTCCATGCAATCAATTTGGTGCTCAAGAGCCAGGGTCAGATGAAGATATTAAAGAGTTCTGTCAAACCAATTATGGGGTTGACTTTTTGATGTCAACGAAAATTGATGTTAATGGCCCAGATGCACACCCATTGTTTAAGTACCTTGTTTCTCAGGCGGATTTTGATGAGGTACCTTGGAACTTTACAAAATTCCTCATTGATGATCAATTTAGATCAATGGGTCCAGGAACAACTCCAGAGCAAATTGATGGATTTATCGCACAGATTTTAAAGTAAATACATGACTACAGAAAATCAATTTGATCAAGAATTTGATGTAGAAGCTATTGTTAAGTCTATTGTAGATAAAGCTAAGATGGAGGTTAACTCCAAATATGGCAATAAGAAAAGACACAGACAGTGAAAGAGCCTAAGATTATGAAAATGGATTGGCGACCATTGGGTTATTGGCCTGTATATAAAGATGGTAAACTGACATGGGAAAAGGATCAAGATAGTGATTGAATGGTTAGTTAACCGTATATTTCGATGGGACCCACTAAGACATGCTATCTTTGATGAGGTAAGATTATATCAATCTGTAACTAGATCAATGTGGGAATATGAAAAAGAAGGACCAACTAACCTAACATGGTCCGAAGGTGACAGATGGTATGGATGGACATATAACTCAGACCAAAAGCGCTATTACTTTGACGATATTGGAAATGAATCATTGATGGGTTTGTGGGAAGATCAATGGCTTAGAGAAGCAGACGGAGTAGAAACAAAATGATACAATACTGGTCTTGGATATTAGCGGCAATCGGTGTGACAGGAATCTTTTTTGTGGGACGCAAGCTGGTTTGGGCATGGCTATTGTTATTGTTTAATGAGTGCTTGTGGATAGTGTATGCTCTTACAACTGAGCAGTATGGATTCATATTTGCAGCCCTTGCTTACGGTGTGGTATATATTAGATCATACATACACTGGTCTAAAGAACCAGTAAATAAAATCCCGCTGTAATTTTCTCTAGGGTATAATGGTATTATGTTTGAAATAGAGCAGGTAATAAAAGACTACGGTCTTTATCTAAGCAACTGTATATCTAAAGAAGATATAGAAGAGGTATTGGAGCTTTGTAAATCAGATTTGCTAGAGATTGGATCCAGCCGACTAGGTTCGCATGTTGTTATAGACGATGGAACTGAATGGCGTGATTTTTTAGCTAAATATAAAGAAGATGAGCTTGCTGAAGCACGAAATATATCTAGCAAAGTTTTTAAAAAAATTTATCCAGTAATGGTAAAAGCAATGGAAACGTACACAGATTATTTTGGATTAGACATTAATGAATATACTATGACTAAGCCAGTTTTTTGGATCAAGACATATGATGTTGGTGCAAATATTGGAATTCATTCTGATTCATGGGAGTCCGACGGTGGACAAACTTTAGTGCCAGCGGTAAGCATTATTCTTTATTTATCTTCAGACTTTGAAGGAGGAGAACTTGTTTTTGTCGACAAAGACTCCACATTTTCAGTAATCTTAGACATGGGAATAACTATCAAGAATGATGAAAAAGATATCTTGATAAAGCCTTCAGCTGGGCATGTAGCGATATTTGATTCACACACACAGCATAAAGTTAATGAAGTCATCAGTGGCACTAGAATATCTACAGACATTACATATATGAAGTAATATAGGCCCCATTTAAGTGCGAAAAAAGTGCGGCGGTAGAGACCCATGGTCACTACGTGACGTTTAATAAGAGAAATGGTATACTAAGACCATGAGCGAAAAAACAGGATACAAGCCAACTTCAGGTATGCAGTCAGCAGCACGACGTGCCATTAAATTAAAAGAGCAAGGCAAAGCAAAAGGTGCTGGAACTGCTGTAGGCTGGACAAGGGCTGGACAATTAGCAAGAGGCGAAACACTAAGCTTGTCTACAGTTAAGCGCATGTATTCATTTTTCTCACGCCACGAAGTAGATAAAAAGGGCAAAGACTGGGATAACGCAGAGAACCCATCAAATGGGAAGATCATGTGGCTTGCATGGGGCGGAGATGCAGGATATTCATGGTCTCGTAAGATTGTTGAGAGAGAAAAGAATGTAAAGAAATCCCTTGATCTAAACGATTTTGCAGAAGAAATTGCTGACATTTTAGATGATGTAGTTAATCCAATTACGAAGGTAATTGATACTGAAGACGATATGACAGATGAAGAAATTGCCAAGAACTATGAGTCTGACAATGAAGATGAAGATAAATGGGATAATATTGAAAAGGCATGCTGGAGAGGTTATACTCAAAGAGGCATGAAGGACAAGAATGGTCGTAAAGTACCTAACTGTGTACCTGTGGAAAAGGCGGAGGACTTATCTGAGGCGGGACAAATAGAGAAGTCAATATGGAAAGGCACATTCCTTAAATAATGAGCATCCTAGATAACCTTGAAGCTTATCTTGAATTAGATGAGTTTATCGACATTTCAGAAGATATAGATAAGGAAGATGAGTAAGTTTCATCCAATTCAAAATATAGATAATAATGCAGTCATTATTTCAAATTGCTTAAATGATCCAGAAGACATACTCAATAGTTTAAAATCAAAAGAGTGGGGCATAGACTACAAACAGGGCGGAATAATGTTTGGAGATATCTGCTATATAAGCTATAATGAACCAAAATACTCAGATATTCATGAAGCAATGCTAAAGGCTGCTGATCTATTCTTATCTTTAGATGGACGTAATATATCTGACTATGAATATAAAGATAGATTTTATAAGATATTACAATGGCATACTCCAATGGAAGCTATGGGTCAACATTCAGATCAATGGGAAGAAAATGGTCAACCAGTAATTCCAGACATATCTTTAGTTATGTATTTTACTGATGACTTTGAAGGCGGGGAACTAATGTTTAAAGGATTTGATAGAGCCATAAAGCCTCAAGCTGGAGATATAGCAGTATTTAATTCACACGTATCTCATGGAGTAAGCAAAGTCCCTGCAGGCAGAAGAATAACTACTCAATTATTCTTATTTAAGAAATAGCACCATATTGATCGC
>JACCDP010312724.1_pt1 | contig 109614 bp, 123 predicted proteins | sample 7445841 | NCBI WGS metagenome assembly JACCDP01 (sample SAMN15323441, study PRJNA562643) | freshwater metagenome | isolation source: river surface water | place: USA:Blue River Watershed | collected 2017-08-17
ACACTAATCCTTGAGGGAAGGTGTCTAAACTACCTCGGTGTCTTTCAATCCTAACCTCACCGTTGTGTTCTGTGCCGTAGAAAAACTGATCCGTAGCACCACTCGCAATTTGTTGTTGGAAATATTCTGTCATTCTTCAACTCCGAAATGTTCTTTATACACCATATCCAAATCAATATCACCGATTCGCCAACCGACATATTGATTATTGACCTTGCTACATTCTCTCACAATCAACTCGGCGAACTTTTCTTTATTGAATTCTGGTTCGATAAAAGGACCATCATCCGATTCATAATAACCTTCTGTCCACCCAGCCTGCTCAATAAGTTCTCGAATTCGTTCGTTCATTCTTCAACTCCGAAATGTTGTTTAATCTGGTCAATACATTGAGAACCACCGTTAAGCCAAGTGTCAACTGATTCGGGAACAGGATCGCTAATAACTTGCTCACAACAACCGATACATTCCCGAACAATCAACTCGGCGAACTTATTCAAAACATCATCCATTTGCACTTGGTTCAAATGGTGCCAAGTATAAGGTACAGCCTGGTCCAATGCTTTACCTTTGAGGTCATTGATTTGTTTGTTCATTCTTTACCTCCGAAACGGCTCATTGCTTGTTCACGGGCTTCTTTCTCGTTTCGGGCAATAATCCATAGTAGATCCTTTACCCACTCTTTGTGTCTGATGGCACGATATTCTATCTTGTATGCTCGTTTGGGCCCTGCTCCACCCGGGCTCAACTCTACAGACAGTATTTCGAACTTGCGTAGGTTCATTCTTCAACTCCGAAATGTTTTGCGAATCTTTCTTGCCAATCTCGCAACCATTCAATATATTCTGTGGGTCGTTCACTAGGCTCAAAGCAATGATACGCATCGTCCTCTGCTTGTTCCATTATACTACACATTTCCTGCACAATCAACTCGGCGAACTTTCCTAAATCTACCGTAGCAGGATCGATATAGTCCGGGGGCGGAGGAAGGAAATATCCGCGAAAAGCCTTATAGTTTGGATTGCCGCCAGCTTGTTTGGCAAGTTCTTTAATTCGTTCGTTCATTCTTCAACTCCGAAATGTTGTTTAATATGTTCACCTGGATCCCACTGAATTTCATTGTGATATTGATACCATTCGTCTGCCGCTTTAACACATTCCCTAACAATCAACTCGGCGAACTTTTTAACCCATTCCGGATCGGCCAAACTATATCCTGGGCCAGCAGCCTGCACCAGTTTGAGCAGTTGCGGTGATAAAATTCGTTCAGTCATTTTCTAGTTCTTCCAATTCTTCTTCGCTTAGGTTTTCTGCATCATACTCAGCCTTTTCGCGATCAAGTGCAGCTACAATGGTTTTGCACAGGAAACGATGAGCGTCTGCATCGTTGTCTTGGCTACCTTCGTGGCCACCAGGAATCCAAGTCTTGCGAGTACTGTGCATAAACGAGTCGATAAACACACCCTTGAGGTAGTCTGTTAGTAATTCAATTAGTTTAGCATCTTCATTTTCTGCAAGCATCTCACCTGCAATTAGTTTAACATCAACAAGACGGCTATAACGATAAGCATCGCCCTGTAGGTATCGTGCGGCTTTATTGACACTCCGATAATGATGTAGGCGCTCGAAACTCAATGTGCGAGCAATAAACTGTTGTCGTCGTTCTGCAGGAATGTCTTTAAGGAATGGCAATAGTTCTTCATCAGGGTTACGCATAAGGTCAAGTAGTGCAGGTAGGTCCGCAATAATCTCTTTAAACCCGTAGCTGATATAATTGTTGCCCCAGCCGTGCGTACCCTTGCCATCGCCTACATACTCTTCAACCTTATAGTTGTCTAGAATATCGTCTACTACATCCTTGCGGAACATTGTGAACTGTAGTTTAGTGCCGCGTACACTTAGGCGGTCTTCGTGCACAGCCTCAAAAAACAAAGCCTCATCTAGATCCTTCTTCTTAACCGCAATGTCGTGATACTCGTTATCACCTACATCAAGCTCGTCAAGGTCTTCTCGAATAGCACTAAGGATTAGATTAAGTGCAACACCCGAACTATTCTCGCCGCCACCGTAATCGTTATACTCGCTAGTAAATGGAAGTAGCAGAGGTCGATATAGACTAGTAGTGTAGCAATGACTGTCGTCACGCTTGTCCTCAAGGACAAACACATACACAGGAGAACCAGCAGTAATGTGCAGGCTAGTTAGTCCGCAAGTTTTGTTCCAGCAACCCATATTATACCTTACTTGTAATCTGCTCGACGCAGGAATTTAACAGGACGATTAATGTAAACGCCAGAGTGTAACTCACGTTTACACAACCACCACGCACTATGATTCAAACTCATCCCGCCCGGAATGTAGTTCACGACAAATTCTGTCATTTCCATTTTATTACCAGTTGTTACGGTCGTTAAGCCCAAGAGCGTGTTTTTCTTCATCGCTCAACTTTGCAAATGCTTGGCGACGCAGATTACTCAGTCGTTCTGCTTCTGCACGTTCTTCTGCCTTGCTTTGCAATTCCCATTCGAGGTTTTCGAGGAAGGATTGCGAAGTAGGATTGTGTGCTACTGCAAACACATATTCATCGCGAGAATCACGGTCACGGAGGTTGAACATTCCGTCGCGAACTTGCAGTTCAAAATTGTTCTTAGTAGTTGCTTCTTCTAACGCTTGCATCAAACGAGTAGGATATGCAGCCTGTTCTTCTGCAAGTTGGCGGGCAAGGAAAGCATCGCGTTCTGCTTGCAATTCTGCCTTAGTCTTACGTGCCATTTTCTACTCCGTTTTGTTTACAATACAAGTATTATAGCGCCAATTGAATTTTAGGTCAATTTGAGCACTCGTTTTTCTTCTGGCGTTAGTTTGGCAAGGGCTGATTTACGAAGCGCCTTTGCTTCTTCTGCCTGACGTTTAGCTTCCATTGCCTTAGCATCATCAATCTTGTGCTGAGTCCACCAGGCATTAGTTTCTTTGTTTTTTAGTACTTTGTTATTAGGATCGATTCGCTCGAGTTCTGCTAGTGCACGGCAGGCAATGCGAGCAAGTTTATCACGCAATTCCTTGCCGGTATCACGGGCAGGTGTGTAGTCCGGTTCATAGCTCATACAAGGCATAATCTTCTCCTTTGTGTAATTACTGTTAAACTTTGCGCCAGAGCTGGAACTCTACACGGAACAAAGTGATAGCAAAACCACGTACTTCAGTATTAGTTGGCTTACGAACGCCAAACCACTTAGCACCCTTGACCACATCAAAGCCTACATCGGCAAAATCTAGAGCAAAGGAACCGGCAATCAAAACAACCATCAAGGGCCAAAAAACAGTAGCAAAGATTACTACTTGGCAGTCCTCGCGTGGCGTGCGAACAGCGGCAATAGCTTGCAGAACAAAAATGACTGCTACGTAACCAATTGCATATTCCATCTTCAACTCCTGTTTGTTGCTGTCTATGTATGTATTATAGCAGTTTTGGATTTATTGAGCAAGTTGTTCTGTAGTACTTTTGTAGTTAATTAGGAATTCTACCATTTGGGCAAAGTTGCGCTCTGCTTGCTGGTCACGCTGTAGCCATTCTTGCTCAGTTGCTTCGAGGATAGAGGCTGCATAGTTCATTGTAAAACTCCTGTTTTAAGATTAAGCGACTTTGCGCTGGGGGAAAGAAATAACGTTTTGGGCCGGAAAGTTGGAGCGATCCAGGGCGAAACATACTGCAACTTCGTAAACATCGAATGTTGCATAGTACGTATTGTTACGATACACAGTATAACACTTTTCGTTTACTTTGTAAACTTCTGCATTAGTGATGCAGCTTTTGATGAGCAGTTTATTCATTGCAGTGTCCTTTGCGCTGTAACTGTAGTTATTATACAGTCACTTCTTGCTCAAAAGACACTTTGATAGAAAAAAATTAGTGTTGTTTTTTCGCCGCAATGTAGGCGTTGTTTTCTACCCACTGTAAGGATTTTGTAAGGAATCCCCACTCTCGTTGCTGTTTACCAGGCATAAACAATGTCCAACATTCTACGCCAGGGTCTACTTCGATGCGGTGGAAACTTGTGGCACTGCAAGTCCTAAAGTGCCCGGGGCCACGCCACTTTTGCATCTCGCCAATCTTCTTGCCCTTGCTGTCAAACATTGGTACCCATTCCCAATAGCCACCCTTTAATACTAAAGTAGCATACGGCCAAGGATGGTCGTGGAGATCGTCGGGGTCTGACTTTAAAAACTTATGCAAGAACACATTGAACGGAAAATGCTTTCTATCTTTAAGGAATAGATAGTAGCGTTCCAGGTAAGGTTCGTTGCTTTCCCGGTCTAAAATGATGCGTTTTCGACCTAGTTTCTCGAGGATTTTTGCAATAAAATGGATCATAAGTGCTCCTTATGATCCTAGTGTAGCATACTGCTAATTAAATGTCAAATTAGCGTTTAGGTCTAAACACCCTAATTCCGCCTTTACTTAGGTCGTAACCACTAGGCCAACTAATAGTTACATCACCATCGCTAGGGTTATTGTTTTTACCACTGCTAGGAGTTTGGTTACCTCCGCAAAACGTAACCTTATTTCCTTGCCTAGTATAGATAAAGTTAACGTGACTGAATGGCCATAATACCACATCACCTGGCTGTGCATCTTTTGGATTTACTTCTGTGTTGATTAGGCTAGCTGTTTGCCTTGCACCTGCACATTGGTAATATTTGTATCCAGAGTTTTTAAGAGCAAAGTTAACGAAACCTGCACACCAGGCAGTTTGATCAGTATTCCAGCAAGCACCGGGACCGATGCCTAGATTCTTCCAAATACCTATAATGTTTGGATTGCTAGGTCTTCCGCTCTGGCCGCTTTCACGCCACATACCCCTTTTAGCTTCTTCAAGGATTTTATTAAGGAAGGGAATAATGTCTCCTGCTGCTGCCTCGGAACTAGGTGGAAGTTCTTTTGCGTCAGTTGCATCTTCAGGAGGTGGATTATAGTTACCTTTAACACCTGCTTCACTTGCTGCTGCATTTTGAAATGCGCCCGGATTGGCTAAGTAATTATCTGTAGATGCGTTGGCTTCTGCTTGTTTAACAGGATCAATAGTTACTGCTGGGTCTGCAGAAATACTAGAAAACGCAGAGCTTGCTCCGGGCTCTTCCCATAGCGCAACTAATTTGTTATTAGCATATACGTTGGTACTATGGAAAACATCCTTAACTTCCGGTAAGCCGGAATCGCCTTGACTAGTTGATCCTGTTACGTATGGCATAATTAAGCAGGCATTGCAATACCGGTAGTAGCTTGCATATACTGGCTACCGACCTGGCTGTTAGTTGTGCCAATCGCTAGCACGTGTTGTAGTTTAATCTTAATGCTGTTTTGCACATCGCTGGTTAGCATAAAGGGTGTTAGGGCAGGTCCCTGTGGACCCATACCTAGACTAACCGGTTTACTAATGTTTAGGTAGTCTGCTGTTTCGTCTTCTAAACGTGCAACAACTTCCTCTCCTGATACTAGCTTTAGGCTGATGATATCGCCTACTTTGTAAGGTACTGTAATTAACATATGTGTCTCTCTGTAAAATGTTTAAGCAGGATGTTTAGCTGTCCACGCTTTTAGTTGTTCAAATCCGCCGATGCACTCGTCGTCAATAAAGATCTGAGGAACAGTGCGAGGAGTTTGACCAATCCTCTGTGTTAGTTCTGCAATCATTGCATCCCTATTGTCTGCACCGATATAGTGCTCGGTGTAGTCCCAATTTCTAGCCTTGAATAAATTCTTAGCTTGTACGCAAAAAGGGCAAGCGTCTTTAGTGTAAATTTCTATCTTCATATCTTATAGTGCAGGTAGTGCATCGTAGTCGATGCTGTCGCCCATAACACCAATTACATAGTTTGTTGATTCATTTTCCTGCAATGCTGTTTGCTTCTTGCTAGGATCGCTGTGTTTGTTAAACCAAGGAATAGGATTACTCTTAGGAGCAGGTAAAGTGTATTTAATGCCGATGTCTGCAAGAGCAGCTTTAGCAGTGTAATCTACGAACTCTTTAAGAATAGGAGCGTTCAAGCCGATAACAGGTCCTTTGATGAACAAGTAATCTGCCCATTCCTTTTCTTCACGGATAACATCTAAGTATAGCTGATATACTTCTGCTTCGCACTCTATTTTTGCTCGAGCAAAGCGTGGATCTTCCTTAACAACTTGATTGATTAAGAATGCAGTCCAGTCTTTGTGTAGTAATTCATCTTGCAGAATTAAGCCGATAATGTTACCGTTACCGATAAAGATTTTGTTCTCTACCATTGCAAGGCTAGTTGCAAATGACACCATAAAGCGGAAGGCTTCTAGTGCGTAGCTAGCATTTAGCGCAAGCCAAATTGCCTTGATATGTTGTGGCTCCAGGACTTCTAAGCCGATTTCCTTCTGGCAGTTGATAACGTGTAGTGCATCGTAGTAACTACCTACACTACTTGCCATTTCAACGATAGGCTTAGTGTCGTGGATAGTATTGAATACTTCCTTAGGCACGTTGTAGATGTTACGGATGATGTGACTGTAACTGCGGCTGTGGATGTTTGTTTCAAAGAAACTCCAGTTATACATTAAAGCTTCTAGTTCAGGTAGACTTACTACTGGTGTGAATACTTGTGCAGGGCCACGGCCTTGTAAACTATCAAGTGCAGTTTGACGAAGTAAGTTACTAGTGAAGATATGTTTAACTGCATCGCTTGCGTCCTTAAAATCGCCTGCGTCTTTAGTTAAGCTGACTTCTTCAGGAACCCAAAAGAAGCCACGTGCAGTTTGTTCAATCTTTTGAATCTTAGGATATTTAACTTCTTCGAATCTCTGGATAGTAACTGGACCTTCCGGGTCCAGGAACATCTTTCGGCTCAAGTAATCTGTTTTTGTAGTTAAATTATATTGTTGTTTACTCATAGTCTAGTATTATACTTATAGCTTGCAAGATTCGCAATCGTCTCCGTAGTCTTCCTCAACTGCCTGGATAAACACAGGTGCTTCCTCTTCCTGTTGCGCTTTAGATCCCGACTTGTTAATCAAACTGTAGTAGAAGGTCTTGATACCCCAGTGATGTGCTAACATTAAATTCTTAGCGATTAGAGTAGCAGGGACTTTCCTGTCAATGAAGTGAGCAGGATTGTAGAACGTGTTAGTGCTGATACTTTGATCCGTATAAGCAGAGATAACTGCCGCAGTCTTTAAGTATCCAACACAATCAGTCTGTTCCCACATTAGCTGATACTTGTTCTTTAGCTTGTGGTACTCAGGTACAACTTGTGTAAATGACCCAGCCTTAGATTCCTTAGTTGAAATTAAGCTCATTGGCATTTCGATACCATTAGTAGAGTTGATAACAACTGAGCTGGACTCGACTGGCGCAACTGCACTGTTAGTTGCGTTTCGTACACCGTACTTGATCATCTCAGCACGTAAGGGTTCCCAATCTAATTCAGGAGTAAAGTCTGTTAATTCATTAACACCGTTGGCACGTAATTCCCAAGGGAATTTACCTTGTCCATAACGTGTCTTGTCGCTATGTAAGCACTTGCCGCGCTCTTTAGCTAGTTCGACACTAGCTTCTGTTAGGTAATATGATTGATGTTCTTGCCAAGATTTAACTTCTGCTAGTGCATCCTTATCTCCGTAACGTAGGCCACGCTTTGCGTGCCAGTATGCTAGATTAGTAATACCAATACCTAGTGGGCGAATTTCATCGTTACTTAACTTAGACTGAATAGATAAAAAGTCTTGATAGTCAAGAATATTGTTAAGGCTGCGATGCAAAATGCGGCAAGCACGACGCATATCTTCTGGATTTCTGAATGCTCCCCAGTTGATACTACCGAGTGTACATAGCGCAATGCGACCGGTATCGTCGTCAAGACGCTTAAAAGGAACAGTAGGTAATAGAATTTCACAGCATAAGTTACTTTGATAAATGGTATGATACTCGGGGTCAAATGGACCTTGGTTCATAACGTTGTCAATGAACACTAGGTATACCCGACCTGTATCGGTGCGCTCTTTAAGAATGCCACCTTTGAACACATCCTCTGCGTTCATTGTCTTTTTACGAAGGCCGGGTGTGTTTTCATACTTTACGTAGAGTTCTTCAAACAGGGCGGTGTTTGAGTAGAACGCTTCATACAGATCAGGCACTTCATTTGGGTCGAAAAAGGTGATGTTTTCCTTATTTTTAAATCTGCGGAAGAAGAAAGCGGACAAGACAACCCCGTAGTCCAAGTGTCTAACACGAGTTTCTTCAGTACCTTGGTTATTTTTAAGAACAATAAGATCATCAAACTGATGATGCCAAATTGGATAGAATACTGTAGCACTAGCATTACGAATGCCTCCTTGTGAGCAACTGCGTAAGTCACCAAACCACTTCTTCAGGAATGGGATCATACCAGTGTGCATAATTTCGCCGCCACGGATAGGACTGCCTAGCGGGCGTAGACGACCAATCTCCAAGCCAATGCCAGCACGTTTGCTGGCATACTTGGCCATCATTTCGCCACTAGCGAAAATACTGTCAAGGTCGTCATCGGAACGAATAAGCACACAGCTACTAAACTGCTTAGTAGGAGTGCCGAGTCCTGCAAGGACTGGCGTTGCAAGAGTGAATAGACCATCTGAGGCAGCATTGTAATATTCCTTAATGTAACGAAGACGAGCAGCGTTAGGTTCCTCTTTATGGAACACGGTTGCGGCTGCTACCATATAACGAACTTGCGGGGTTTCGTAAATCTCTTTAGTTGCACGGTTGCGAACTAGATACTTTTCAATTAGCTGTTCGATAGCTGCATAGCTGTATTGTTCGTCTTTTTCGTGGTCGATGATATCTTCCATCTTATCCCAGTCGGCTTCCGTATACCACTCTAATAGCTCAGGGGTGTATAAGCCTACTGCGATGTTCTTTTTAACGATATCGTATAAGCGTGGTGGATCGTAATCTCCGTATACATCTTTACGTAACATACTTAGACGTTGCTTGCCTGCTACGTATTGATAATTAACGTGGCCGATATCCGAATTAGACTCTACGTCAATCAAATCTACAATAGCACGTAATGTAATTTCGTCGATTTCTTTAGTTGTAATCCCATCATAGAAATGAGGCTGCGCCTTGATTTCTATCATAGATTGACTAACGTCTGCGATTCCCTTACATACCTTTGCAATTTGAGCTTGCCACTTTTCGACGGCTAAGGGCTCTCTTCGTTCGTCCCTTTTTATTACAAAAATTTGTTTAGACATTATTCTCACTCTGTTATTTTATTGTTCGGTATTTAAGTAGCTGTCATATTCAATAACAACTGCTTTTATCAAACTAATTTTTTTAATTCTTGACTATCAAAAATATTTAATATTTCCAACAACTCTGTGTCAGTCGCGGACATAGTACTATTATAAGTCATAACAACTTCAGAATCAATGATCAGGGCAAGTATATTTTGCTTTTGCACCCTGTCGCTGATAATGGAAAGTTGTATGCTAGATAAGTCTATGCTTGCTAAGGTAAGAGTATACCATATGCCTAATATAATACTATTAGCGCACTGTTCTTCTTGGTACAATAATGTCCAAGGATTTGGCCAAGACTCTTGTTTCCAAGGATCAAAAGTCCTGCGAATAGCAGGACTTGATTTCCACCAAACAGAAACTTCTTGTAAAGCTTCTGCTGGTGTTAGTGTTTCAATTGAATTACGAAGTGCACGCCAAGATTTATATCGTGCCTGTAAACCTGCTGACCACAACATTAATTTGTTCTCCAAGCTCTAACTGAATAATAGAATGTAGCATCGTATGCGTCTGTGTTAGTAAACGCAATGCTAATTACTCCGCTGTTTAATGTTGCGGCTAATTCTACTTTAGGTTGGCTTGGACCGGCAGTTATGCCGTTAACTACATAGTCTAAGTTACCATCGTGAACGATAATATAAATGTTACCGATTTGCTTGTAACCATTACCGCTAACGCTGTAATCTATTACAATGCTGTTAGTAGAGGCTTCTGTAAATTTAACAGTAGACTCAGTAAATGTAGTTGTGTTTCCTGCTAGGGTTGCAGTTAAGGTTTCAATAACAGACGCTTGTCCTTTAAAGGACAATTCATTATTATAGCTTAATGCGATTGTTGCACCTGCAGGCGGTGTCGATAAAAATGTAGCTGTTCCTGTTGTTCCTGTCCAGTTAACTGTAATAGGAGCAGGTACTCCGTTAACTTTGGCGTGAACAATAGAACCGAATTTGATTTTAGTTAAGTCGATACTGTACGTAGTTGTAGTTCCGTCTGCTACTAACGTTTGCGGTAAGGTACCTAGGAACAATCTATTAGAATCTTCAGCAAGACCAAATTCACCTGTGTCTAATGCTGTTATATCTTGTTCTAAGCCTGTTCTTACTTGTATCGTTGCGATCTGTGTTGTCATCGTGTGTGGCTCCTATTACATATTTAGTTCATAATACCGACTAACTCGTTCTACCCACTTGTTAGCATAGTCTTTAAATTCAGGGCCTTTAATAACAAATTCTTGATATTCACAATTTCTGCTGCACATAAAAATAACTGCTTGATCTATGTCTGTGCCGTATACATTGTTATGTGCGGCAGCGTAGGCGCACATTTGTAGGAAATAGTCTTCGATCCAGTCTCTTTTCTTGGGTTTATTGGTAGTTTTATAGTCAACAATAGCAGGTCGACCTTTATACATTGCAATCAAGTCTGTAGTACCTGCGTACAGTTCAGGATAATACAATCCTATTTCCATTCCCCATACTTCGTCAATCTGACTAAGTCCGTGTTCAATAATAGTGTCTGCCATACTACTGGCCATAACACGAACTTGATTGTTGCCAGCAGGACGGTCTTTACCTAGAATGTAGTTTTCTAAATGTGTGTGCATCAGTGTACCTAGCCCTGCGCTTTCGGTACTAATGCGTTGTGCTTCGGACTCGCCCACACGCTTCTTCCATTCCATCAGGAATGTCTTGTCTTTAGTCTTGTCAAGGATTGTCGTAACGCTAGGAACTTTTTGTCCGTCTGGCGTTTGATAAAGGCGTTTACCCTCTACCTCTACTCGAGGTACCGGCAAATATTTAAATGGGGGATTGATTGCAATACTCATACTCTAGTGTAGCATTATGCTACACTAAAGTCAATTACCAGGCTGCAATCCAGACGAACGTGTCGCCGGTGCCTTGATTGGTTTTTCTGTCCAATGTGTAACCTAGCTTAGTAAAGCTAGCGATAACTTGATTCATTCTATCACGTAAAATAACGTTAGGGGCAGTGCCCTTCCATTCATTATAGTAAGCTGGCGCTGTTTCACCGTTAGTCATTTCTGTAGTTGCTACAGTTACATCTAACTCGCCGTCAGACGATGCTTGTATAATTGCTAGTTCGATTGCTTTGATTTCGTTGTAAACAACTATATCATTGCGAGCTTTTAGTCTTGCTTGTTCTGCTGTTAACATTAGAAATCCTTACCGATCTGTTTGCTTGCTAATTTAGATACTGTATCTTTGTTAGCATCTTTTTCGTCTTGGTTGGTATATTCTTCGTCGTTTGAATTGATACCAGTATCTAACTCTACTGTATCCTTGCTGATAGATTTAACAACAGGATTACCTTCTAGTATGTCAATTAAATCCTTGACGTTTACAAAGTAACCCTGTGACTTTAAATCATCTATTAAGTCTGTAGTAGATAAGTTATCTTGGCCTTCTGCGCTGGCGGTATAAAGGATGTCAATAATGACATCGCTTAACTCACCTACATATTGGCTATGTAACTCAAATAGCTTCATTACTTTAGCTCTCTACCAGTTGGCTCTTCTGCCGGACCACTAGCTGCTTCTGCACCTGCTACGCCTGCGTTATCCATATCTAGTTCTGGTGCTGCGGCCATATCATCTGCGCCCATATCCATTTCTGGAGCAGGTGCTTCTGTAGGAGCATCCATACTAGCTGCTTCGTCGCCTGCAACTACTGCGGCTGCATTACTGATAGCATCGTGTGTTTGCTTTAGTGTATCTAGTAGAGTCTGTAGTGAGCTTTCAACAGTGTTATTAAACTGCTCTGCTTCTGCTGTACCGTGAGTTTCCTTCATTGTATCAACTAAAGCCATTAGAGTTTCTACTTGCATTTTAGCAATCTTTTCAGCCATTTCCTTGACATCTTCTGCCATACTCTTAGCTGCTAGTGCTACTTCTGCTTGCTCTAAGTCTTGTTCAACTAATAACTGTAAACGTGCTACGCTTTCGCTTAGTGCTTGCTTTTTCTTGCCTTGCATAATGCGTAGGCTTTCGGCAATCATTACGCTCTTAACGTATTCGCTGTTGTTCTGATAGTTCTTAACTGAGCAGCTTAGGTCCCACTGTTGCTTCTGTAGCTGTGATAGTGCACGTGCTACTTTAGCTTGGTCGAACTTGTCGGCATTTAATGTGTAGCCGAAGTTTTCCTTAAGATACGAGTTAATTTCACGCATCTTTTGATTTGGTGTTAGTGATAGATCTGTTAATCTCATTGTTGTTTCCAAAAGTATATTTTTATTTATCTATTCAGTAGCTTTTGAGGATGTTCCTCTTAGCATCCTTTGCCATACCTACGCTGCGTGAATATTTGCTTTCGTACAAACTGCGCTTGTCTAAGTCGTTAGTACGCTGAATTCGTTGTTTATAGGACATTGCCTCGTAAAAATGACGAGCATAATCCTCGTCTAATCTAGCAATAGTGTTGCATTTAACAAATGCTGCGGCTGGGTTTTTTAGCAACTGTTTAGTGATTGCCATAACGCTTTCATATAGAGCTAAATCGCTGTATAGTACGTTGCCCGTAGCTGCTTCTGTTATTGTATATGTGTTCTTTACTGTGCCGTTAACTTGCGATTCTACAATGTCAACTATGTAATTGGCTATTTTTACGCCACTAGCTGTTTGTTCTGTAGACGCTAGTTGCTTGTTAACTACATCTGTGCTTTCTGAAATTACTTCGCGGGTCTGTTCGTTAACTCTGCTTAAACGTGTTAGGATGTCGAGCATTGCTTGAGAATCAGGGTCCTTGGCCTTAGCACCTGAAGATTGTGCAAAATTTTGTGATCTTTCACCACTTTGCGGCGGTCTCTGATCTGTAATGGAGCTAAGATTACCTAGCACCTTTTTCATTGCTTCTATTTCTTGTGGTGTGACTGTCATCTGTAATTTCCTTTACTTTACTTAGCTATCACTTCAAAAGAGTTTTAAAGTTGACAACCAAATAACCTAGTACTGTTAACAGTCCTGCAACAACTGTTCCAGCAGTTCCTACTAAAACCTTAAATTTATCCTGATTAGCTGTAGAAATTACATCCATAATTTCTTTATGGCTAGCATCAAGTTTTTCGTCCAGCTTTAAGAAGTCGTCTTGCAAGGACAGTAGTTTGTCTTCTAACGTTTCGAATTTTTCTTCCAATCTTTTATACCTTTCAGCGCATAAATCTACGTGTGCTTCTAGGTTTGTTCTTTCTAATTCGCTCATAATATGTTCCAATTCTAGCAGTTAGTCTGAATTATTACCCAAACTCTGGTTGCCTTGCCCGATCCTAACTAAGTATTTATAGTGTCTCGTGCTGGATAAAGTATATATTTTTCTCTGCATCACTAAAGGCATTTATAACGGCATTAGAGAACGTTGCTGTTTCGTCTAATCCTGTAATGATAGGTAGTCCGTCTGAGTCTTGTCGTAGCAATGCAGGGCTACTAAATCCTGCTCGCTCTGTTGCAAACTTTAACACCCAAACTGTATGCAATCCTGTAAAGTTGCTGCCAAAGTCGTAATCGGCCATATCTTCGCCTTCGTACTTGTCCACTTGAACTAGTACAGGTTGTATACGTAAGCCAATTAATTGAATTAGGCTGTTTAAGTTTTGCGCTTGCAAGTATGGTCCTTGAGGGACTACTCGTGGGTCGCTAACACCTGTGTCTGTGATATCTACTAGGGAGTAGACTGTAAAGAAGTCCATATTGCCGCCGAAGTTCTCGGTGCTTCTTGCTGTTCCATTTGTTTTTATAACCATTGTGTACCCTAATTAAAATGTATGTTAATTTTATTTATGCAAAAAAATATCCCGCCGAAGCGGGATATTAGGTTTACTTACTGTACAGTTCTAATTAGAATGCAACGTCAGTAACAGTGTAACCAGCAACTGCTGCTACATCTTTACCGTCGATGATCATACTTACTGCTTCGCTTGTACCAGCAACGAATGCGCCGATAGCTACGATAGAACTTGTCATTTGAACTGCTTCTACTAGAGCTTGTAGATCAGCTTGGCTCATTGCTGCGCCCTTGTCGAAGTTCTTGATGAAAATTTCGCGGCCGATAGCTGCGAATGGTTGTGCAAAACCTTTAGTTGCGAATGTCATAATATATTCTCCTATTGTGTGGACACAGAGGTCCTACTTTTATTTAGCCTTTTGTGCAAATAACAGTGTTATTATACATTAATCTATGTCTTTAGATCTAGCTAGTTTATTAACTATAGGCAGCAAATCTATGTTTCCGGCGTGTGTAGTAAGCCAGCTCTTTAATCTAGCAATAGTGTAGACTTTTTCGCCCGGATCAAGGTGATACCACTCTTGTGCGTTCCTGCGTAATTGTCGTAGCGTAGAATCTACTACATACAGATCTGTTTCTAGTCTAAATAGCACCTGAGCAATATAACCCCTAGAATCCAGGCTCAACTGTGCCATATCCCCAAACATTTTCTTCAGCAAAGGAACATTTATCTTAGCCTTGTCCCATACAGTGCTAGTTAGTGCGTTGGGACGTAATGCACCTGCAATCATACTTTCGCCCTTAGTAGATATTCCGTGGAACGCAAGATACAAGTCATTTGCAAGAATACGCTTAGTACTAAAGTCGTTGTTGATTTGTATAAAGTCAAATACCTTAGCTGCATAGGCACTAGCTTGGCTTCGTGTTTCTGCTTGATAATAGCAAATGTATAAAGCTAGTACTGACACAAATGCTAGGTCAGCTAACTCCCTAGCACTTAATTGGTTAACACTAGCAGCGGAAGTAAACAACTTACTTTCCATATACGTTTGATGTATGTTTGCTGCTGCTAGTTGCTCTAATAGATTTTTATCCATTACTTCCAATTCTTAGGTAGTGTGAAGTTTAGTCTACTAAATTCTAAACGGTCAATTAGCTTTAGTGCCGAGCCCATATGGTCGACAATGACGTGGCCTTCTTCAGGTGTAACACTGTATGTTCCATCCGGATTGTTAACAAATGTGTCAATTGCCTTAATACCTCTTAACTTGGAGATTAATATAATCTTTGCGTTAATAGTATCGATGTAAATGCGGTACAGTGTGCTTAACTGAGGTTTGTGTGTATGTAAGAATTGAAGATCCTTTTGCAGAGCTTCTAGCTTACGATCCTTACCGGCTTGTGTCTTTAACTTGTCTATTGCTACTTGCATTTTTTGCTCGTAACGAGTGATAAAGTTTTCAGCAAATGCGTGAGGATCACTTTCAAACTCTCCCGCATTTCTAATCATTGAGTTAATATATGTCTTTAACTCTAGCTTAAATGCGTTGCCTTGTTCTGTAGTGTTTAGCCACTTGAATGTATCGACTGTTACTGCCTTTGTTGCTGCACGTAAATGAGCGATAGCTGTTTCAATTTCTTTGGATTCTGCGGCAGTAAGGGTTACTCGTCCACTTAAATCCTTAACTGTTGCATCAGTTATCCATAAGCCTTTTACATCAGGTAAGTTATCTGCACTGTATCCAAACCTTGCTTGCATATCCTGTAGTGTTGGTCCGCCTTCGTAATAAGTATGGAACACTACACCTGCTCTAGCAGATAGTATCTTTGCTGCTAATGCACTATTTGAAGGCACAGCATATGTAATTGTGTTAGGACGGAAGATTACATATTCTTGCCCGTCGATAGTTGTTTTAGTAAGGTCGTTATGTGTGAATAACAAGTCACCTTGTACAATACCTTTAATGCCTAACTTAGGTAATTCTTTTAACAGTAACTTGTACTTTTCACGGAGGCCTGCATAGCTGACTACTTGGCCGTCCACTTCTTTGTCTGGCTTAACACGGTCGACATCTTTAGCTGTAAACATTCTGTTATCTTTTGTGGTACTGAAAATACCTTTATCGCCGATAACGAATTTACCTGTTTCAGGATCAGTTCCGCAGAAGATAGCAGGTGCGCCGTCCCACTTAGTGGTAATACTGTAGCCTTTATCTGCGTGACCTTTGAGCATACTGTACAAGGATGCTATTGCATCAAATGCGATACGAACGCCTGCAATGCCCTTGTCGATAATTTCATCTTCCAAGTGCTGTAGGTGCTTGTTTTTTCCATCGTCTGCTTCGTCTAGCTCTTCTGGCTTGTTTGCATCAAGTAAATCTCGCTGGACTACTCGTGCAGGACGCAAACGTGCAGGACGCTTGCGGTTTCCGCCTAATGTAATCTCACTTATTTTCATTGCTGTTGTGCTCGCTTAGTTAAAATTCCGGCCAAACGTCTTGCATCATCTGGAGTCAATGAGTCTAAAGAATTAATAATGTCTTGTGTCATTGTACTACTGTCTTTCCACTTCATACCAACTTTAGATTGTACAGGTGCTTTACCTGCCAAGGCGCCCATTACATTAGCTGCTCGGTTAATTGGGTTATTACCCGGATCGCTAGTAATCTTACCGCTGTCGTATAGTGTACGAATAATCTCTGCCCAAACTTGTGCAGTTTGCTCGGGGGTTAAAATAACACCAGTTGCTGCTAGTTGATCGGTTGCGCCGCCTGATTGCTGACCTTGGCTTTGACCTTGGCTTTGACCTTGAGTCTGTTGTCCAGATGCTTGTTGTCCTTGGGCAGCATTTTGTGTCATTGCACGGCGCCTATCTTTAAGGTTACCGACTGCGTTAGCAACGCCACCCGCTGTTCTAGGATCAGATGAATCATTAGGACGATTACCTAATTCATTTATTTGTACACTCTCAACTGTCTTTAGAGCAGTTTGCAGAATGCCTTTAAGTACGCCGCGAACTTGCGGAGTAGGTGCTTGACCTGCATCTAGTAGTGCTTCCCAGGCTGCACGTAGATTCTTAAAGTTTGCAAATAGTGTATTACCACGGCCTTGCTGTTGTGGCGCTTGCCCCGACGGTTGCTGTTGTGCAGGTTGCTGCTGTTGTGCTGGAGCAGTAGTAGGTTCTATTCTACCATCTTCGTCCGGTTGCTGTGCATCTGCTGCGGGCTGCTGTGTTGCTTGCTGCTGTTTGGCACGTTGTAAGCCCGGAATGTTAGGACGTTGTTTCTGAGGGAGTGCCTCAAACACGAATCCTTCTGTGATACGTTTAGCTGTATAACCCAGGAATGCTAAGTCGAAACCTTCTGACTCTAATATTTTATTAAAGGAAAATAGTTGCTTGCTAGTAATAGGAGTGCCGGACTTTAAGAAAGACTCTAGCTTGGTTCCGCCTGTACGCATCCAAATGTCTTTTAATAACATTAGTAGCTCAGGGTCGGCAATTAATTTATAGTTAGGATTTTGTTTTACAAACGTATCCCATTCTGCTTGGAACTTTGCTGCATCTCTAAAAATAGAGAAATCGGGTCCTTGCTGTGCAGGTTGCTGTTGGTCTTGCTGTGCAGGTTGCTGTTGGTCTTGCTTAGGTGCCTCTACGCCTGCAATAGCATACAGTTTCGATACATCTGTAAATCCTAACTGAGTAGTAACATATTTGATTATGTTATCAAAGTTATTGGGATCTTTACTGTTCTGTGTCTGGTTGCTCCAGCGCAAGAACTTAGTCTGTTGATCTTTGATGTATTGTTTCTTTTCACCCTCGCCGCTAGCGTCGGTAAATTTGTCAGCGACTTTGGCCCCGATGTTTTTTAATGCGTCAAATGGGCCTTCATTGACCTGGCTTTTTAGTTGGCGTAGCTTCATTTTTCTTGGACTCTTTAATGATTCTGATTCCTCGAATAAACTTTCGCTCGTCGCCAGATTTCATACTATTAAATAGTCGCTTGATTAACTCACTTCTCTCTGGCTCTGCGTAACTTGTTTCAATAAGCCTTACTAAATTAGACACGCTGGCAATCACTTGTGTTGCGCGGCTTTCGACAACACTGTGCTTGTCCTTTGCAGGAACAATGCTATTAATCTCTTCTAGTAGGCTTCTCGTCTGTTTTTTCATAAGTTTTTCGAGGGCAACGATCTCGTTAATGTATTTAGCTTAACCAAACTTATTTTCTAAGCATATTCCTGAGCTGTTCTGTCCTAGCAATAGTACTGCTGATTGCACTATTTGACGGGACAGTTTCCTTCTTCATAATAGGCGTAAAATCAAAGCCTTCTTTAGGTTGCGGGTATGCAGCTGGGGATGTAGGCTTATTAACTGCTTGCGGAGCAGGGGCAGTTTGCGCCTGTCGTTTTAAGTTATTAAACATTACATCCGCCGTAGTAGGACCTGTTGCTTGATCTTCTTCAGTTAAATCGGTGATTTTTAATGTTTTAACATCCCAGCTTAGTTCTACTTTTTGCCCCAATCCGCTAGAGTTACGTGTTTTCATAAACTGAATCTGCACCCTACCGCGCTCGCGCATAGTCATACTACTGAAAATACCAATTACGTTGTCAGCAGTCTGAATCTTACTTAAACCACCTGCAATGTGACTGTGGTCGAATTCAACGCTCTCAACAGCGCCACGGTTCAACTGTGATGCAGTTACTAAAAAGCAGTTTTGCTCAATTGCAAAATTGCGTAATTCTTCTGACACGTACTTGTCTTTAATAAAGAGGTTTTCTGCACTGACTTTAACACTAACAGGGTGCATTAAGTCTAAGTAGTCAATAATAACCGCATCAAACTTAACACCATACTGAATGTGGTATTCCTTAACCCAGGCCTTAATATCATTAATGGTAACACCGTTAGGCACTTGCACAATCTGTAGCTTGCCTGCCTTTTTACCTACCATACGAACCTTAAGGTCTACTTCATCTAGGTTCTGATAGATTTCCTTAGCACCAAAACCAGTAACCATACTGTCTATACGTTTAGAGCATAGTCCTTCGGAAAGTTCCAAGCTAAAGTAAACAACGTTCATACCTGCTTGTGACCAATTGACAGCAATGTTTTGCAAGAATACAGACTTACCGCCACCTGACGGTGCAGCAAAGATGTTAAGAGTGCCTCGGTCAAATCCACCGTATAGCTTGTCATCAATAGTTTTCCAGCCTGTGCTAGTCGCTGCGTTCCTGTTACGCAATTCATTTAATCGTCCCGCAGGATCTGCGTAATAGTCAATACCAAATGTCTTGGCTAAGCCTACTTCAGTAGCTTCCTTAATTAGCTTCTCTACGCTGCCGTAGTCTTGCTTTTCTAGTAAGTCGGCACTTTTTAAGATAGCCTTTTCTAGAGCTTTGTACTTACAGAATTTTTCAAACTCGTCAATAAACCACTTGCCGTGTTCGTCTGCAACTTTACCTAAGTCTCGTAGCTCTATCCCTACTGCCGCTTTAATTTGCTCAACTGTGGGCACTGCACTATATTGATTACTGTAGTCAACAAGAAACTTTACAGCCGGCTCTAGAGACCTATCGAAATAGTTTGTGCTGATAATGTTGTTAGTGCGGCCTAGCAGTTCCCTGTCGCTAACAAGGAATTCTAGGAAAAGTCGCTGTAGGTCGACTGTGTAATCTTTAATTTCACTCATAATAATGTTTGCTTGTTATACTCAACTTAATCTTGTTCGATTCTTTGTGTTCGATAATGTTCTTCAATACGAACAACTGCCCGTATACTTCTACTGCCTTAGCAGTGTCTTTAATTGACTTGTCCCATACAGGATGGCTTACGCTCCAGCCATAGCTAATAGCTGCTTCTTCTAAATCTCTGCCTGCTCGATCTCTGTCTGGAATTACTATTACTTCCTTGTGCAGTGCATTTATTACGTCTGCTTGATTTTGAGATACACGGTTAGTACCTACACTAATTCCACTAATAGACAAAGCATCGTACTCGCCTTCTGTAACTATAACATATTTTCTGTCTGCTGTCTGTGCGTCTAGTCCATATATGTAATCACTATCGTGCTTCTTAACAATCTTGCGTGTTTTCTTGTCAGGCACATCGCCTGCATACCTGGCGTGCCACCCTTTAATTTCGCCCTTGTATGTTAAAGGAAGTATAGCTCTGTTATATAGCTCGAAGTCCTCGGAATCTGACCACATCCAATCTGCCAACTCCAGCAAGCTTCTACTGTGCAAATATTGTGCTACATTTAGTGCACGTGGATCAGTTAGGCATTCGACTAATGGCCTAGTGTTAGCTGGTAAGCTAGTATACTTCCAGTTCGGCACATAAGTTTCGCGTTTAACCGGCACAGCCGATAGCAAAGTGTGCTCTTCATTTTCTTTAAGGACTGCAATTATTAATCGTTGTAGCTCTGCTTCCGGCATACCAATGCCTTGCAGTAACTTTCTAAATCTAGAAGTTAGAGGTGTACCTAATCTCCAGCCTGTCTTAAATCCGCAGTTGAAGCAACTGTATCTAATACTAGTGTCGTCAGGAAACTGCATACCACCGCGCTTGCGAGTGTCTGCTCTAGGTTGACCATTATGAAGACACATAGGACAATTAAAGCTGAACCAGCCGTTATGTCCTAGTTTCTGTGTGGGCAAATAACTACGTACAATGTCTTGAACAAGACTCATACGTATATTTTAGCTTCTGTAGATGATTTTATCAACATCTCCGCTGTCCGGAGTGTCTGGTTTCCAAGCAAATCTTACCCATTCTACATCATTGTCAAACGTGAAGCCAATAGTCTGGGTTTCGTTATTAAAAGAAACAGTCTGTTGACCTGGTTCTAGTTGAATGGTATTCCAAGTAGCACCTGATAAGCTATAGTCGGTAGTATACTCTGCTTTGATTTGTCCAGTGTAGCCGTGCATCCTGTAGCTAACTGTATGAATACCCGTGTTGCCTGGGCGTGGTTGGAAGTTGTCGGTATAGTACCAACCATCAGCATACATACTAAATCTCATTGTAGAGTTAGCTTGTGTGCTTTCCATAAACATACCTTCTTTAATTTCGATTACTATGTTTACTTCGCCTGCTAGATTGGTATAGAAATATTCCTCGTCGCCTTCTGGATTTACAATACTGAATGTCATATTGTATAGTCCGTCCGGTAAGCTGTCTAAGTCTCTGTCGTTTAGTTGAACAACAAACACACCCTTACTGCGGTCCATTATTGTTGCAGGTCCAACTGCAACTGCGCCGAAGTTAAGCTGAACGATTCGCCAGTATACTTCCTTCTGTGCTAGATTTACCGGCTTGCGGTCGGCGTTGTAGGCCTTAACTTGGAACTTGTTAAGTACGCCTCTGTGTAATGTTATTTTTCTTTCATTCATAGCAGGTGTGTTCTGAGTGGCTCCAAAGCCCCCTAAATTTAGGGTAATTGTAGGGAGAAACGAGTATACTGTTATCATAAATTATTTACCAATTGGATGCTGTTTTATTTATCGCTAAATAGTTTGCGATAGATTAAGAACAATGACAACACCCCAAGAATTATTAGATAGATTCCCATTTTTGAGCCTATGCAGATGCGGAACCGAAGAATACATAGGAATTATACAGAATTATGACACCGGCGTAGTTGCTATGTACGTCTACAACCATCTGAATTGCATAGAAGATAAGGAATTATTCCTAGAACTGGGAGATGAATGGTGGTGGGATAGTAATAGAATGTTGCCAATTAATCTAATCATAGGGGATAGGTTCAAGCCCCTAAGTTATTGTCTATCTACTTTTAACGCAAAAAACTTTACTCTTGTAAGTGGTCCGAGTGTGAGCTTAAATAACATCATAACTAAACGCATCAAGCGTAGACAAATACAACTAGTAAGGAAAATATAATGGACTATCCCGTAACACTAACTTCTGCTGCTGTTGAAAAGATTAGAGATCTTATGGCGGAAGAGAATAGAGAAAACATCAAAATGCGTATCTATGTCCAAGGCGGTGGATGTGCTGGATTTGAATACGGCTTTGCCTGGGATACCGAGTTTGCAGAGGACGACTTCCAAATGGATTACGACGGGGTTGGGGTAGTAATTGATGCAATGTCAATGCAATACCTGCAGGGTATCAAAGTAGACTGGGTAGAAAGTCTAATGGGTGCTAGCTTCGAAATCGACAACCCGAACGCTAACACCAGTTGCGGCTGTGGGTCTAGCTTCAACCCATTTTAATTAAATTTAGCTGGACTATAATAGCCATAGCGTACCCTAAGCTATGGCTTTTCTTAAAGTAGTAGGTACCATCGGCAGGTTTTTGCCAAATCTGCTTTTCAATTTCATCCCAAGACAAATGATCTAGGTGTCGCTTACCAGGACGAATTAATGCCAGCAGCATAGCTAGTTCATTAATGTTGCGTGGTGCTTTACGTACAGTAATATCAACGTGATTACCGAGATGGAACAGCTTTGACACAATTTCCGGATCTTTAAGCATTGACCAGTCGGGCTCAATGCTACATAACTTGTCTAGGTGTTCTGGATCTTTAACTTGTTTGTATAAGCTAACGTTAAGAACGTCGATCTTGAAATAACCCAATTCTTCTGCTTCTTTGAAGTCAACGCTAGCTAGCTTAGTTAATGGATTAGATGGCATCTCGTGAAAGTAAACACCTGTATTGTGTTTGCGTTCTTTGCCATTGTCACGCTGCATAGCAGGTACGTGATTAATTAATCCTAATAGTTTGTCGCGGTCCGCAACGTCGATGTCAATGTCAGTTCTAATTTTCATAGTGAGAGCATAATTTCAAAAGCACGTTCTTTGTCAGGAAACTCAATGTTAATTTGACCTGCTGCCTTAATACTAGGATAGTAGGTTAATCGTGTTTCCTTGCTTATATTATACAGTTTAAAATACTGTTTGTCACTGATTGTAATTTTAGCTTGTGTAGGCCAACCACGTGGGCTTTCGGAATCTAAAGTTACTAGTCTAGGGTTTCTGCGATTTAGGCTAATCATCGAATGGTAGCAGTCGCTTGCCCTGCTACCTGTTATTAGTATTGCGATAGTGGGATGAACAATAACTCCGCAATTAGGATTGAACCAAACGTCTTTTGAGCTTAGATTGTTCCTGTATAAAAATTCCGAGTACGTGTCATACGAGTCAGTTATCAAATAATACATCACTACTTAATGGATTTAACTTTTTGCATTAAGTAGTTCCTTGTCTCTTTAAGATTGCTAACTTGAACTTCTAACGCTTTTATTCTTTTCTCTAGAGCAGCTACATAGTCTACATTTACTAGTACGACCCGGGTGCCGTCAACAATAAGCTCTTTGGCAAGGGCATCAATTTGACGCAGTTCGGCCTTAGATTCTACTACTGTTTCCTTAGGCTTAGATGTCGACGGTTGGTTATACTGGTTCATATGTTGTTATTCCTGCAGAATTGAATACACCTTGTACCCAAGCAGAATCTTCTCGTTGTCTTGCAACTTTAAATTGCCAGTACTTAGGTTCTATGTACTCGACAATTAACTCTAGTTGCTCCTCGTTAAATCTGTTAACAAGTGCCTGGCCTGCATCTGTAGCGAATAATACCCACGGGCTTATTCTGCCAGTTCTAATCCAATGCACGGCTTGATTGGTATTTACACGCACAAAGAAGTCTGTCCAGTTTTCTTGCTCTCGTTCGCTCCACGTTTTCATTAATAAAACACTGCGCTCGACTGCCCTATCAACTGACTCTTTTTTACTAACTTCTCGTATCCACGCTTCGTATACCCATATCTTAGTCCAATCGTCTAGCTTAACGCTGTTACGAATAACAAAGTCTACAAAGTCGTCTACACTATGCGGATTTAAGTCAATAACGTGCCTTGCAAATTTAACAAAGCCTGTGTACACATTGCTGTTAACAAAATCCTCGTAAGTCTTTTCCTTACGAGCGTTAGGCGTGCAATACTTTAAGAACTTACGCCATACGTTAAACGCTAGCCTATTAGGCTTGTCGTGTTCGGCCATCATCCTGCGCTTTTTCTCGCAGGCGTGACTCAATAGTGTAGATTCTTTTACAAAAGTCTTTTTGCAATACTTACACTGATGCATCAGGAAAACAGTTCTTTAATTTCTTTTTTGTCTAGGCCAGATTGCTCTGCTAGGTCTTTAATTGCATCTTCTGAGTTGACTTGAATGAACAGCTCAATCTCGTCGTCTCGCAGGTGCGGATACTTTTTACTTAGCCACTTGGCTAATTTATTCTGAGCTTGTTTTTTAGGAGGCTTGATAAAAGGATGTAGTTGCTTTTTGCCGATGCCAGCAAGCTGTAACGTCATCCAATGTAACTCGTTATGCTTGCTACCTAGTGCACTAAAGTTCTTATTACAGAACTCGTTTACAGTCAACAAATAATGTTCTTGTATGTAATCAGGACCATCGACACTGCTAGCGAAGCGCATAGCTACCCAGGGACTAAACTCTTTTTGCTGTTCTTCGTTTAACGAGTTATACCACTGTGCCTGTCTACGGTCCAGTGCTAGTAACATATCAGGTAATTGTATTTTGCGCTCTGCTGCCATATTAAACCATATTGTGTAGTGCTAGTACGTCTGGGACTTTTTGTGTTTCTTTAACAAAGTATGCACAAGGAGGATCTTCACCATCAGTTAAAGGTACTGCTAGTATATGCCCGAATTTTAATTTAGGGAAATACCACTTAACTTCTGTGTAGACATTGACTAGTTCTAATTCTTCGAAGTGAGGTTTAAAACCTGTAATAGGATTAAACACAAACGCTTTAAAGCCCCTGTCATTAATTGTCATTAGAGATACAATTTCCGGCTCTCCAAAGTCGGGCTCTCCTATGATCACACTCCAATCCAAAGGCATCTGGATTAGCTTGCCTCCGATTTTAATCACTGCCGCTGGTGCATTAAAACTTTCCATAAAGACCATCGGAACGAAGTGATAGTCTACATTATTGGTATTGCTGTAGTCAAGTACTGCATACCTCAAATCGTCGACTTCTTCAGGCATATCGTTCATATCGAATGCCACGTTATCGGTTGTTAGTATTTTCATTTAACTATTATAATATCTATTGTCGCTAATTTCAAGCACTAAAGAGGCAAATAAGTCGCTTCCTTTTTCTACATTGACTTTCCAAGATTCTGCACTATCATTGTTTGCGTGATCTGATACGTGTTTGTATATGCGCCAGGGTATACCGTGTATGTTAGCAGCTCTTGCTATAGCATAGCCTTCCATATCAACTAAATCGCAATGGTCAACTAACCAAGGGTCTGTTTCCGTAACAAAGCTGTCTCCTGTGCCTAACCTCAATCCCGGTCTCGAGTTAGTCAAGTACAATGAAGTATCTTTACTAAATGGAGCGATACCCCGGGGACTTAAATCAGCAGGTAACATATCACGCTGACAAACTTTAGTCACTTCTGCGAATCCTGTTACTCCGCTAACTGACCCTGCTGTACCATAGTTAAGAATCATATCCGGACTATAGAATCTGATAGCAGTTAAGGTTGTTAGTGCTGCATTAACTTTACCTACACCCGAGTAAACTATATCAATTCCTGCCTGTGTTAACAGTTGATTTGCTTGACCACTGAGCTCTTGCTCTAGTGCTACTACTACTAAAACTTTCATTTCCACTTTAACTTATTAATTGTGTAAGGATACTTGGCATCTTGATAATACTTCTTCCTCACAGTAAGATGCTTCTTACTGAACTTTGCGTTGGATGTAATATCCCAAATTTGCACACTGTCTTTGTCTTGTGCTTTTCTTATACCGCGTCCAATACTTTGGATAACACGGACAAAACTTTTCCCGGGTTCCACAAGCACCAGATTAAAAATACGAGGGATGTTAATGCCCACAGCAGCAACACCATAGGTAGCCACAATAACCTTCCCATCAGCCGACGCAACATCGTCATATTCATCCTTTCTATCTTTTGATTTCATTGAACCACTGATAAACACACTACCAGGGATAGCTTCGCAAATCATCTCGCCGCTCTTAACCCTATCTACTAGAATAAGTGTATTACCGGATTCGGCAATACGGTTAAACATAGTAACAAGATAGTTGATACGCTTCTGGTTAGTTGTTAGATAAGTTAGTTCTTCTTGATATGTCTTGTACTCTACATCGTCTGCTAGCTGTACAATGTTTACATCGCAGCTAGCTAAAACGCCTGCTTCTTGTAGTTCATTAGCGGTTAGCTTGTTAACTACATTGCCAAGAGTGGCAAAGATACCCACTTGTTCATATTCTTCTTTAGGAATAGTACCTGTTAGTCCCCAGCGAATAGGTACATTCGCAAATGGGCCGCTTAGTAGCTTTTGCAATACATCTGCCTTGGCTTGATGTACTTCGTCTACAATAACTGCTACCATACCTTGTCCGAACTCTTGTAAGCTGAGGTCACTGTCGCCTTCCTTGAAACGCTTTTCCATACTGTTTAGGCTTTGCCAAGTACAAATGGTATGTGTTTTGCCTACTTCCTTTTTGTCTCCGAAATACACACCAACGTCTAGGCCTAAGTTATGGTAGTCTTCGTATGTTTGACGTACTAGGTCCTTGTTAGGGACAATAACAATACTGCGACCGTAGGGTTCTACTAGCCTGCTAAGTGTAGCAGTCATAATAGTCTTGCCTGCGCCCGTCGATATTTCCTGTACGCACTGCGGATTTGCAATAAATTCATTTACTGCGGTTACCTGATAATCACGCAATAAGATAGGCTCGCCTTCCTTGGGATGACCTTTGGGCCATACTGCGCCTTCGTGGAAGGTTTCTGTTACTACAGGGAATTGAAAGTCGTGATGCTTACGTTCATCTTTAACTTCTACAGTGTAGCCTGCATCTATAATGTCCGGTAGTAGCCTATCTAACAAGTTGAGATAAGTCCTGCCTCCTATTGTGCAATAGCTAACGCACCCATCCCATCGACCTAGTTTATAGGCAGGGGTGTGATATGCGTGTGGTTGGAAAAATTTAAGTTTCTTTTCAAGTGTGCGTCTGACCCCAATGTCGAGATTTTTAAGGTGGACGTTCACTTCGTCTTCAATATGTATCGTACAAGTGTTCATACATATAGTTTACACTAACGCAGAACACAAAGTCAAAAAAATAGCTACCATAGGTAGCTATTTAAGGAGCAAGCAATTTTAGCCGCGTTTCATAACAGTGGTCTCTGCCAAACGCTTCCAGCCATTAGGCTTCATTTTAACAAGGTCGGCTACCTTGAGCACAGTACGCAGACTAACTTCACGCAGGCGAGCGGCATTGTCAATAACAAAGTCCATAACTTCTTTCTTCTGCTCGTCGCTGAACTCGTATTTGTCAAGCATACCGTCCTTGACAATCTGCTTAATACGAATGAACTTGTCGCGGGTAGTGTCCATAGTCAAGTCCAAATAGTGGCAACGGCTTTCCAATGCGCCCAGGTGATCGCGGAGCTTTGCACTGCGGATGTGTTCAAACTTAAGGTTAGTAATGAACACTACACTGCCTTTAAAGTCGAAGCGGTCTGGCACACCTTCGCGGCGCAGAACAGAGCTATCGGTATTCCAGCTGATGGTACGCTTATCGGAACTATCCAGTGCGGCTTTGAGAATGTTCAACGAAACATCGTCAAGCAGAATACTGTCGCAATCGTCAAACACCAGCACACTGTTGGCATCGCTGTACTTATACAGTTGCACGTACAGGCCAATGGCGCTCATTGCACCTTTGATAACTTCGTAGCGCACCTTGCGCTGACCGATACGGTCGAAGAAGCTAGCTTGCTCTAGCACTTTTTCAACACCAAAGCTCTTGCCAACGCCAGGGGGGCCGCTGACAATCATTGCCTTAACAGTACCTTCGCGGGCACCTTCGGTCATCTCTTCCAAAATTTGGAAACGTTCACGGATACGCTCGATAGCTTCTTCTTCTGTTTCCTCGGGAATACTTGCAACAGGAGTATCCAGGTCTACTACGGTACCTTTCTTGTATGCCTCGATGTCACGGTCAGACATATCTTCAATGGTAGAGCCAGTAACCTCAATGTCACTAAACTTTACCTTAATCTTGACTTCGTCGGGGCAACCAGGAAACATACCGTCGTTGCGAACCTTAACAAAGCCACCCTTAGCGCCTTCAGTATAGCCTTGCACAAGACGCAGAGTCTTGTTAGCAACTTTAAAATTACGGTACTCACCTTGACGAATGGTAACTTGAGCCATTTAGTTTCCTTTGTTGTTTAACGCAATACAAGTATTATAGTGCCAAACGAATTTCTCGTCAAATTACTTGCACTCTTGCTCTAGTGCTTCGAGCAAAAAATGTGTGTACTTTTGTATAAAGATAGCAAACCACATACTGTTGAGTACGTCCTCGGGGCAACCAGCACGTTCGCAAAGTTGTTTCAGTTCTTCGTTCAATTTCGAATCCTGTTTTGTTAACCTATGCCATAATTATAGCAGGTTCGGATTTATTGGTCAAATTTGGTTATTCTTCGATAGCACGGCGCAGGATAAGTTCTTGCCTACTAAACGCTTCGATTTCCCAAGGGCGGTCCAAGTAATTAGTACTTTTTTTGTACTGTTTTCCTGCCCAAATGTTAGTACCGCGTGGACCGTATTTTAGCTGTCCTTTTGCTAGTTGTTTAACGTGCACTAGCTCGTGGGCCAGAGTCATTCCGATTTCTTTTAGCTTGCGGTGTGGCTTAATTACAACAAGATAAGAACCAGTTGCGGCTGTTAAATCTAGTGTAATGCCTTGGTTGTCTTCGCACTCGTCGTAGATGCGAATTAGTAATGCTTTGGTACTATTTTCTAATTTAAGCTGTTTAAGCATCGACGGTAGCAGTGCTTCGACGAACTTTTTATTCCTGCGACTGCCTTCGACTTTGATTTCCATCGTGCTCTCCTAAGTAACCTATAGTATAACACTTTTGGATTTATTAGTCAAATAAAAAGCCCCTTGCGGGGCTGTGTTAGTCTAAGCGAGCGTCATCTAGTCCGGCTACCCTTAGCTTAACAATGTTACTAACGTTCCAGTTAAGGCTGTCGAACCCTTTCATTACACCGAGCCAGTAGTTACGCAACAGTGCTAACTCGTTGATTAGCTTTTGTAAGTTAACTACATCTAAGTCTCCGTCTACATACTTTTCAGCATCGCGGCTACTTAGTGCACGATTATAATTCTCGATAAACTTCTTAAACTTCTCGCTACGCAACTTGCGGAGGTCAATGTTAAGATGCTCTAAGATGGCTTCAATTGTTTGAAGTTGCCCGAACCTATTTTCGAATATGCCGGGCAAAGTCTTTGCAACTGTTTCCAGGTTACCTTTCACTTTTAGCTCACGCCTGGCTGCATCAAGTTCATTTTCATAAAACGCAATACAGTTAGGCAGTTGACTAATGTCATTAGTAACGGCGTGGAACCAATTAATCATAGTCTGGCTCGTCTCCGTAACCTAGATCATCATAGCCGCTATCGTCGTCATCGAGAAATTCTTCTTCTCCATCTTCGGGATACATTTCCTTAAAGGCTGCATCCAGGTGTCGATCCTCGCCTTTAATTTCTTGCATCACAAATTCAATGTCGATAAATTCCTCTGCTTGACGAACATATGCCATTGCAGCTTCGCCGATTTCTTTCTTAGAGATATAAGGTTTTAGGCTTAGCCATAAGTTTAGAAATAGATCGCTGTCTTGATTCATATTATTCCTCTGTAGTAATTTCGCCTGTTTCTTCGTCTACTGTAACAGAACTAATGTTAGTTGATAATGTATCTCTGTACATTACTTCATCCATTAATTTATCCAAGCAGCCTTCTTCGTTGCGCTCCCACTCCTTGCGGAATAGCTTAATTTCTTCGCCAGACTTTAGTGTTACTTTCAGACGGTTGCCGTCCTTTTGTAGCAGTCCGCGGCCTTCACATAGATCTACTAAGCCACTGTGCGGGCTCATACCTTTGTCATAAGGAATCTTAACTTGTACAGATTCGAAAGGTTTAGCGTAACGTGTCTTCATAATCTTGCAAGCGGCACGGATGCCGTTTACTTCTGACGTCTTGTTACCGTCTTCGTCTTCTTTTAGCTTTAGCTTACGCATAGCAACAACAATAGAGCTTGCATAGATAAAGCCTTGACCACCACTGATCTTGTCATCGGGATCAAACATATCCTGACTTGCGTAGGTGTGGTTAGTTGCGACTAGACCAATGTTCAGGTTACCGAACATATTAACACAGTTACGAACTAGTGCTGTTAGTGCTTTAGGCTTACGGCCCATATCGCCTTTAAGGTCGCCGCCTTCGAACTGATTTACGTCAGTTGGGGTTAATAGCATACCTAAACTGTCTAGTACGAATAGTACCTTTGGGCGCTCGTCTTCTGGCATTTCGCGATAGTCTTTAACGAAGGTGCTAATCATCTTAGCAACATCGTCAATCATAGCCATATTCAGCTTGAGTAGTTTCTTTTCGTCGGTATCAACACCTAGAGCGTGTAGCCAGGCTTCGTCTAGTGCGTTTTCTGTATCAATTAGCACTACATAAATGCCTTGTTCCTGTGCGTGGCGTACAAGGTTGCCAGAGCAAATGTAGCTCTTGCCTGCACCAGACTCACCTGCAAACACAGTAACTTTACCCATTGGAATACCTTTGTTAAAGTCTCCGCTAACTAGGTAGTTAAGTGCGTGATTGCCGGTACTGACCCAATCAGTCGGGTCATTAAAGCCTACGCTAAGACCATCAATGCTCTTAGTTAGACTCTTTCTAAATTTTGTAACGTCAAACGGTTTTGTCATTTTCTTCTTCCTTCTGTTCTATGTTATACGACATCATCATACGAGTCAACGGTTCCATTTGCTTTTGGAATACATTAGGTGACTGTTCTGCTACCACGGACATATCCCAGTCGCTAGGATAGTGGCGCAAAATGCTCCAAGCCTGTTGTCGAACTGCTTTAGAAATTCTCGGATATTTTTTAGTATCGTGTGCTAATTCAAACAAGAATGTTCTTGCCCACAATACTGCACGATATCGTTCGTCAGGTAATGTCATATATTCTCTACTTCGTGAGAGCAATCGTTTTTTGTGCATAAACTAAACAAGGGGTTTCCCCCTTGTTTATTAGGCTGCACTCTTACGGTTACGAATCATTGATAGTAAGTCATCAACGCTTGGCTTACCGGCTGCTGCTGGAGCAGGAGCAGATGCTGCTGATGTATCAAATGGAGGATCATCGTCCTCGGTAGCTTGAGATGCTGCTACCGGAGCAGGTGCTGCTTTAGGTGCAGGAGCAGGTGCTGCGCTTGCAGTTGAGCCTGTTGCAACCTCATCGCGATAGCCTGCTGGCTTGTAGAACTGTGCCCAACGTGCTGGGTCATATAGTTCGCCGTCTACACTTGCTTCGAACATTTCAACAATAGCGTTGAGTTCTTCTGCGTTTGGCTTCTTAGGCATAAAGTCGTTTAGGTTGTACAAGTTATATTGTGCAATAGCACCTAGTTCTTGCTCGTTCAAACTACGTTCTTTACGTGCCCAAGTAGATGTAGAGTAGTCAGCATAACCGCCCTTAGAAGTCTTGACTAGACGGAAGTCAGTACCTTGGACATAATCGGTTGGTAGTTCTTCCATCTCAGGGTTCATAAGTGCGCTCTTGATGATACCGAAGATGCTTGGGTTGATGATGAAACGACGGATTGGGTTTTCCGGTTGGTCGTCTGCTAGTGGGTTTGTTGGTACAAAACCTTGGAAAATGTAGCTACGCTTCTTCCAGTACTTACGACCCATTTCTTCCATACGTGGATCTTTGAACCAAGGACGGATTGCAGCGTGGATTGGGCAAGTCTCATTCCACATTTCCATACAAGGAACTTTTACTGTAACTGGTTTATTAGTGTCGCCACCTTTAACACCGCTGAACGGGATGTTAATGATTTGACGTTCGCGCCAGAAGAATGTGTTTGATTCGTCTGCGTCTGGGAGGAATCGAAGAACTGCGGTTGAGCCTTCAGGGATATTCCAAAATGCGTAAATTGAATTGTCGCCGCCGCTGGTGTTGCCTTGGGACTTTGTACGCTCTTCTTGTTGTGCTAGTTTCGCACGGATTTCTGCTAGTGATGCCATAATGTTTCTCCTATATTAGCCTAGTTAAGTTAGTATTAGCCTAGATAGTACCTACACCGTGTAAGTACTAACGATTTTACTGGTATTACCTGACCAGTGTCAACAGCTTTATCTTATTTTGATAAAATTGTTGACGCAGTGTATTTTGAAATAGCTTCTTGTACGCTGCTCAGGACAATGTCATCAACTCCATTGTTGATAACGTGTTCTTTATTTATTACAACCGACTTACGAATCAAATTTCGTAGCAGTTCGGATACTTGGTTGCTAGTGTTATGATCCAATGAATCGTACACATCAATAATTGATTGTAGCTTACTTGCTACGTTACTGTCAACTGCGTGGCTAGCCAAAAATTTAGCAACGTGTTTGTTACGTGCATCAGTGTCGCTACCAAAATTTAAGTTACTAGGATGGTTAACATCATCTTCGTCTGCGTTCTTAAGTTCGAGTTCTCTGATAGTGTCTAGCTGTCCGATTACGTCTGCAATTTCGTTCATCGTGCTTTCTTGCAGTGTAGCCTGGTCTAACAGTGCTAGTACGTATGGCATTGCAGACTCTACCGCAGTATTAACAGACTTCTTAGTAAAGTTGTTCTTCATTTCGGAAATTCTATTGTTGTCATTGATTGTTGACAGTAATGTCATTTCTGCTAGGCCGCGGCCAGTTTTAAATGCCTTGCCAATCTCTGCTGCTTTTTGTTCTGCTAGTTCGATTAACTTAGCAGTATCCTCATTTACAAAATTGCTGCGCTTGCTGTGTGACACAAAACGCTTTAGTGAGATGTATTGCTCTGCTAGTTGAATTAATTTTTGACCTTGTTCGTCGTAAGGGTTTCCGCCTTCGCTGACGTGATGGGCTAGTGCACGTGCACCTGCTAGATATTTGAATGGATACGAGAAGCGTTCGCCTACACGGTTTTCAATAAAGATTGCTTGTATGCTGCGGCTGCGAGCACCTTTTACTTCTTCATTAACCGCTTTAGTGTGACGAATGATTAGACGAGCATTTTCTAATTTTTGATAGCTAGATTTTGTAGTACCTGTCATATTAACAGATTCACTTACAGACTCTTTAGTAATCTGGAAAGCAAAGTCTTTTGGTTCTAGTTTTTTACCGTAGTTCTTAACGGTAAATGTTAACATATAGTGACGTGCAGTAGTTTTAACTGCGTTAACTAAATCCTTAACATCATCATACTGTTGGTTATTGCCCACGTATAAAGAGATGTTATTTGCACTACGGTCGTAGTGAATCATACTGTGTTTATCTTTAAGATAAAAACGAGTAGCTTCGTTTGGATCCAAAGTCTTTTTGGCTTCGTCGTCGCCCATAATGATAGCGTTGCCGCTACCCACTAGGATATCAAATAATCTATTAGAAACGTTCTGTTTGTTTATGCTCATAATGTATTATTTAGTCAATTTGCATATCCTAATTCTTTAAGAATAGACAAGCAATCGTCAAAACTTAGTACCTTATCAAACGACATACTAAGCAATATTCTTGTTTCTGTTTTACTCTTATTAAGAACCCGGTGATATTCTGATGTATTGAACAATACTGCATTGTTGTCCATAGAAAATGACACTATAGCCTTCGGCGGCGATTTATATATTCCTGTAGTATAAAATGTATCAATGTTATAATGGAATTCGAAGTCGGGCTTGCTGTAGAATTCCGTCACTGAATCTGTATTAACTATAGGAAAATTCAAACATATATGACGTTCTTGTTCTTTATTAGAGATATGATCTATATGAATGTTAGTACCAGATTCCGGTGTTAGGTACATTACCAAGCCAGAACCTACCAAATACTTAGATAAATCAGGGAAGTACATTTCCGCAATGTCATCGAGATGCTTGACCTTATGGCCATTGCACCTTATAGCCTTATCCCTTTCACCTAATTCCGAAAATTTGTCAAAGTATGCTGTTTGTACTCCTTTAATCACGCTTTCTTTAAAATTTAAAGAATACACATACGGCTTACATTTTATTCCATCCATTTAAAATACTCCATTGCATCATAGTATGACATCCCGTCTTTAATGGATAAGCTAAGAACCACACGTTTAGTTTTGCCTAAGTTAGTAATAGAATGCCATTGCTTAGTGTTAAGCAATACGGGGTCATTTATCATATAACATTCTGCTACCTTAACGAGCAAATTACTATCATTTGCAAAAATTGTTTTAGTTTTTTCATCGTAGTGTGTGCTGCCACTATTTGTGTAGAACACCGTAGGGGAATCAACGGTACATCCTTCTATAGGAAAATTTAATGCCGACTTACGTACTGATTCGTCGAAGCCTGCATCTGTATGCGGCAATGTGCTGCCGCCGGGGTTTAAATCAGAAATTAAACAGCCACCGCTGAGTATTGGTAATTTTTGCTTTATGGACTTGTATGCATCTACGTTTAGTTTGTCTACATCAAAATAAGTTACCACATCGCCGTTGGCATTCTTATTTTTAGATACTAACGACATCATATTATGCACCGGCTTTATATACGTATGGTAATACTGAACAATTTCTTGCTGCAAGCCAGCAGGCAATACAGGAGCATAAAAATAGTCATCAGTATTAACCATTTTCACAACCCTATAGGCATAGGCATCATAATCTCTGCCTTTTCTACTTCATCTTGTAAACGCTCAAACAAATTCTGATCCCAATTCATTAGCAACTGTATCATACGGACTGATAGTATAGATGCCATCACTAAGTCGTCTGTTTCGCCTTGTTTAGCTGCAAAGCTCTGGCCACTGGCAATAAAGTTCTTCATTTCTCTAATTAAGTTCTTAGAGCTAACTTTCATCTTGTCGTTTTCGATCCAGTACTTGAACTTCGCGCACGCTGCGATTTTTGTTTTGAACGACGTTGTAAAGCCGCGCCTTTGTTTGCCTGGCTCCGTGAGGAACGTTGCCGGGATGTTTTCTTCACCCATCTCCCTAATAGCCATAAGAGCAGCTTCACCAATAGTATTATTTTCAACACTCCAGTAGATCTCCCCTTTTTGTTTTTGACTTTTTATTTCGTGATCTATGTAAGAAATAATGTCCCTGATAATTTTTAGTTGTCCTTTGATGTCAGTTTTATTGTGCTGCCATTCTGCAACTTGTACCATCTCCGGAAGTTGGAATACTTGCACTGCTGCAAAGTCGCCGCCTGTTCCTAGGCTAGGGTCCCAAGACAGTACAAATGTTTTGTTGCCCTCGATGTGTCTGTAATAGCGCACTTGTCCTGCTTTTAGGATAGGGTCTATTCCGGACAACTCTGCTAGCTTTAGGCTGTTAATTAGTGTTTCGTCGAATACAATGAATTCACATAAGTGCTCACGACGGAATCGTTCTTCGCCAATCTTATTACGTTCTGCATCGGCCCAAACCTGATCACGCTCTGGATGGCGACTCCAGTCGAACATAATGCTCTTAAAGCCGTTAACACCTACGCCAGTGTCGTTACCATATTCGTCTATTGTCTTGTTAGCTAGTTTCCAAATTTGTGCAAACTGGTCATCGTCGCTGTTAGGGGTGCTTGTAATAATACACTTACCACCAGTGCTTAGTGTAGGGCTTAGTGACGTCCAGAATTCTGTAGCAATACGCGGTTTAACGAACGCAAACTCGTCTAGGTATACTAGCGTTAAGGACATACCACGACCGGTATTTTCTGTAGTAGTTGCACTAACAATACGACTACCATTGTCGAACTCTAAACTACCTTTGTTATAACTAGTTGCGCCTGCACGTAAGTAGTTGGGCAAGTTTTCGTACATATAACGAATACGTTGCATAATTTCCTGTGCACCCGTGTGTTTGTGTGCTGCAATTAAAATAGTACTGTCAGGCACAAACATTGCGTACCATAGCAAGTAACCTGCTGCACAAGTAGACTTACCCATCTGACGCCCTAGCATATTAATGCTGTAGCGGTTGTTGTGATAGCAATCCAACAAGTCGACCTGATAGTCGAATAAGTCAAACTTAACACGACCCTTGGTAGGGTGCTGGATGTACATATGCGTCTTGATAAAGTATATCGGATCTGCTGCACTCTTTGTGATTTCTTCAATCATCTCGGGCGTATAAGTTTCCGATGTATAGGGACGCTTTACTAATTCAAATTCTGATGCCATATATTGTATTTACAAAGACAACAAAAGGGGTCAAAACCCCTTTTTGCTGTTTGCAACATTGTGTTTATTCTGCTGCTTTAAATTTTGCGTATGATTCGCTGATGCTTTCATAAGTTAGTGGATTGTCGCCACTAGCTGCTGTACCGCGATAGCCGTGTTTGCTTTTACCTTGACCTGGCGCACCGAAGTCTGTAATGTCACCGTGTACACGTGGGCTGCGTTCCTTAGTAGAGTCGGGGGTATTTTCAAACTCTTCTTCTACTTCCATTTGGCATTCGCCTTCTGCTTCTACTTGATGTGGTTCGTCGATAGCAACTACTTCGTGGCTAACAACTTGCTGGCCGCTTAACTGCATAATCTTCAATACATCTTCAGGGTCTGTAGTCTGCATTGTGATTACTTTAGTAGGTGTCTGAATTGTTAATTGAAAAACTTGTTCCATTTTATTTTCCCTTTCCTATCTTCATTGGATCAGGGATAGAGTTGCGACCGCTGATCGGACTTGTCTTGCCGTCTTCTGTTGGCATAGGACTTGGTTTAATTTCTGTCTTTTTAGCAAAAGTCATCTTACGAGTTTGCTTACGAATTTCTTTAATAAAATCTGCTGTAGGCTTGTTACCGTATACTGTTTGCTTTTCTTGTTTTACTTCGCTGTACTTAGGATCTTCTAAACGAGCTTTGTATTCTTTCTTATCGTCCTCTGCTGCTTCCATAGCTTCTTGTTCTACTTCGCTAGGTTCGCCTGCTACACGCACACGAATTTGTGATTCAGAGATTCCTAAAATCTTGCATAGCTCGGATTGTAGTGCAAAGCTACTCACTGGTAAGCCACAGCAAGCATCGATAATGTAAATTTCGTAACCTTTAAGGTCAGGAAAGTCAATCGGTGTGCTTTGCAGCATTGTCTTTTGCGGTGCACTTACTTTTTGTGCATCGTACTTAGTTAAGTGACGTTCTAGTTTGTCTAGTTGTTCCTTCTCAGGTTCAAACGCAAACTTAATGCGGACGTCAACTTCTTTTTTGTTCTGTTCGATATATTCTAGTAGGGTCTTTGTCATATCAGGATCCTTTTATAAGTTTATTTATCCTTATTGGAGACTTGCTTGATGATTTCCTTGAGCAAGCTGTTCCTGTCAGTTACTATTACACCCTCAGTTTCTACAACTTCGCCGTTACCTAAACGTGCATCTCCAGTTTCTGTAGGCTTTTCTAGTTGCTTAACTTTTAAGTCTAGGTTTGCTTTTTTAAGTTGCAAATCAATCATTTTTAGCTTTTTGTCCAATTTAGCTGTTTTAGCTGTAATTGCTGCACTCATCATCTTACTAGCAACGTCAAATATAGCCCCGGCATTTCTGTCGTCTACATTCATACCTAAATCTACTAGCCTGTCATATGTGTCCATTGCTTTACGTGCATACTCGTCAAAGTCTGCATCATCTGCTTCCATTCCGCGAACTTGCGGAAGTGCTCGATCAATTTTATCAGCAGTCTGTAGCACTTGCTCTGCTTGTTCGTCATCTAGCTCAACTGGTAACGGAGCAGGGTTAATGTCTTCTTGCTCTACTGAATCCAAATTGAATAGCTCTTCTAACTTTTTTGTCATTTTCGTTTGCCCATCCTGTTGTAGATATCTTCCTCGGTTACTACTCTAAAAATAGCACCGTGTTTTTTACACCAGGCTTTAGCGGCTTCCCATTTAGCCATATTTAACACTACGGCCGCCTTTTGTTGTTGACTCTTAGCTTCTTCTAATCTAGCCTGATTGCGGGGCTTGATTTCGATAATTTCTGTTATCTTCTTACCGTTCTTGTCTTGATACATAATCAAAAAGTCAGGCACATAAAATGTATCTCTACCTGTAAAAGGATTGCGATATGGTATACGCAAACATTCGCTACCCCAATTGATTATGCCCGGATGATTGTCGCAGAAGCGCATAAACGTCATTTCCCACGAGCTTCTGTAATTAGGTGCGTGATGACCTACATATTTCTCAGGGTTTTGTACTACATAGGTGCCCTGGCTGTACTTGGCCATTAGTTAATTTCCCTAGAAACTAGATTAGGAGTTTGTTTGATTGTTTCGACACCTAACTTAGATCCGTCAGGGCGCATAACATTTAATTGTTCCAGCACTTCTTTGCTTAGGTTAATACCAGAACGAGTGATATTAGATAGTATAGACTTGTAGCTTTTACCTGTACTAGCAGCTAACACTAAAATGTTAAATCCTAGAGTTTCTGCCACTTCTCTGTTAAGGCCTTTGCCTAGCAATTCGCCTACTACAATGTCGTAGTGTTGCTTGTTAATAGGTTGCGTCATAACCAACCTCCGCCCAAACGTTTAATATCAAAGCCTTTAATGTATTTGTCTAGAGCACTCTTAGCAGCAGGGAATTGGTTAACCATCCCTGATATTGCCTTAACTTTGTAACCTGTTTGTGCTATCTTGCCTAAAGGACCCTTAGAATATTTCTGCATACCAGGTAATTGTGTGATTGCGCCTGCGACTGCAAATACACTAGAAGCTGCACCCACTGCCTTGCCTATTGCAGCACCTGCAGGGCTTTTAGGATTAATAATACCACCTAATGTACTACCGTTAATTGCTGTACCAGCCGGAATAGAACCACCTGGCTTCTGGAAAACTTCTGCTAACACTGCATTAGGATTTTGTGCTGATCGTATTGCGTTGTTTACAGAGTTTGTATTAGGGCCGCTAACTACATCGCCGCCAGCATCAAATCCTTCACCTGGGTTAGGTCCAGCAGAATAGGGTGCAGGATTATACAGTGCTGCAACCGCAGCTTCGGAATAGTCTGGATGAACTTGGCTATCTAAGAACTCGATACCTTCAGGTTGAACAATAATAGTCCATTTAACTATGCCCGATTGTTGCGTGTAATCTAAAGTGTCACGGGATACGCTAGATATCTTAGGGTTTAATAACCTAACTGGAGTTACGTTTCCGCCGTATTCCTGATTGATTTGAATGTAGCTTATAACATTATCCTCGCCGGATATTGCATCAACTGCTGCAATACCGTAGTTATTTTTTATTTCAGGGATCAATAGATCTCTATCTTTTATTGCACTAACACCGTCTGCGTTAAAGTTATCGCTAACTAGACTCATATATGATGTTATGAAATTCCTAAAGAATCCGTCTACTGTATCAAAGAAAGTTAATGTTACTTGCTTGTAGGAGATGGTAGTGTTAACTACACGTTTCCTGTTATATTGATTAATTAGAACTTGTTCAACATCCCAACCAGGTAAATCTACTGACTGGGCTGTATATACAAGATTTTCTGCTAAGTCTTGCTGACTTATATTAAGTTGCTCAACTGCTGTAGGGGTTAGATTAAAACTAACCGTCCATTGGAACTTAGTAAAGGGAACCTTTGTAAAATAAGTTCCCTTTACATAATAGTTACTAGCGTGGTTGTTAAACCCGATAATGCCAGCCACAAGCTACCCCTTAATTAGTTAGGGTTAGTTGCAGTATCACCAGCTGATAGTGCACGTAGAGCAGGACCGCCGCCTAGGTCACCTAGTAAGCCTGGTAAGCTAGATTCTGGCATATCACCGATATGGTAGTCTGCGTTATCATATGCAATAGTCATACTAATTGTAACTGCGTCGCTTGTACCGTAGTTCATTTCGTTGTAGTTAACGCTAGTTAACCAGCAACCTGCTAAACTCCAAGTGTCTAGGACTTGAACAGTATCGTTGCCGCCGTCCAGAGTTTGAATAACCATACCGAACTTGTAGTTAGTACCTGCTGTTGCACTGCTTTGGCCAGCGTGGTCCATTTGACGGCCCATCTGTGCAGAAATAACACGAGCAACAGTGTTGCTAATGTCATCACGTACAACTAAGTTGATATCTTGCCAAGTACTCTTACCTGCTAGTTTGATTTTACTGTTATAAACGTCGATAGTTGTAGTTTCTGTTTGTAGACTCGGACGGCCAACACTTACAACTTGACTTGTTAGTGTACCTAGTGCTGGGATAACTTCACCAGCGAAGCCTAAAAACTTAACTCGGAATCTGTAGCCTAATTTAGGCATTAGAACAGGCATCTCGCCGCCTGGTACCCCGAATTTAGATAATTGTGCCATATTGTTCTTCTCCTAATGGAATTGTATCAACTATTTAGCCAATTGCCGGCGAAATAATTAAGTACATATAGAAAAAGCTCGGATCTCTCCGAGCTTTTTGTGTTTTACAAGCTAACTTTGAATTAACTTAGTGCGCCTGTGTTAACAATACGGATTGGAATGTAGATGAATTCAGCCGCTTTGACTGGCTCAATCGCTACGTCAATCCATAGTTCGTTAGCATCAATACGTGCAGGTGTGTTGTTTGTTTCGTCGCAAACTACAACGAAGTCATATACACCACGCTTCTGCATAATATCGCCTAAGAAGCGATCGAATAATGCCTTAACGTTGCTACGTGTGTTTAGATCGTTTGGTTCGAAGATGAACGGACGAGCTAACGGATCAAATTGTTCACGTAAGTAAGCAATTAAGCGAGCTACGTTTACACGGTCTAGTGCACTAGCGATTGGGCTTAGTGTCTTCTGACCCCATACAACTAGGCCTTGGCCTGGGAAGTTAACTAGTGGGTTAACCTTGTTAGCGTATAGTGTGTCACGTTGACCCGCATTTAGTGCTAGAGGTTGGAATTCACCTTCTGCTGTTACATAACCAAAGTTGGTTGCGTTAGTTACAACACCACGAGTTAAACCAGCTGGAGCAAACCAAGGATAGCTTACGTTGTCGTTGTATGCGTATGTGCGTAGAACTACGTGACTTGCAGGAGCAACTACGTCTGTACCGTCTAGGTTAGTAGTTAGTACGCTTGGGTAGTATACTGCTGCTTCGCTTGACTTAGTTACTAGTCCATCTTCGCCGTTTGAACCTGCGTTAACGCCAGTTACCCAGTCAATTAAACCTTGTGCATCTGGTGCCAGGCGTACTGGTGTATCGACAATAACGAACGCTGTTTCTTTACGGTCGACGTTTAGAGTTAGCATCTCGTCTGCTAGTTCTGGATAACCAGGAGCAGCAATTAAGCTGAACTTGATTGTTTCTTCGCGTAGACGATCGCTAGCTGCTACTGCTGCTTGCATAGCTGTAACAATAACTTGACGTACTGCTTTACGGCCTGCATACATTGCGCCTGCTTTAGGGCCGCTAGTATAGTTGCCGCTGATTGTGTGCCATAGGCCATCTGCTGCACTGTACTGCTTAACGTTGTATGTGCTTACCATACTATTCCATAGAAGCATACCGTCTGGGTGCACTAATGGATCAGGAGTGTCAATTTCGTCCCAAGGTGTAGCACCACCTGCATTGCTTGAATCGCCAGCCGTTGCTGTTAGGTCAGCAAATACCACACCGTTAGGAGTTGTTTGGTCTGCTGTGTTGCGTAGGACCCACTCGCTACCGCTGTAACGCTTGATAACTGGATAGTTGTCCAAGTCATTTGTGTCAACCCAAATATCGCCAACTGTTGCGGTGTCAGGTTGTTCGGTGTCGATTGTAACTTGACCAGTAACTGGCATCCACTTGCCGTTGTTCTTGTAATAAATGTCTGCTACTAGTTCAGTGTTGTACCATAGTGCGCCATCTGGAGTTACGCCAACCGGTGCCACTGCTGCTGCATCATAGCTTAGTACGCTCCACATAGAACCATCAAAACGGCGTAGAACGAAGTTAGCTGTGTTAGCTGTAAACTTAGCATATACATCGCCTGCGCTTAATGTTGCACCAAATGCACCTTCTGCTGCTGCATCGCTGTCGTATGCAGCTACGTTTAATTGTACCCACTGGCCTGCGCTTGCGCTGTACTTCTTAACAACTGGAGCAAAACCGCTGTTAGGAGTTGTTGTCTTGAACCATACATCGCCTGTGTTTGCTGGACTTGGGTAGTTATAGTGAGGTTGTGCAAATACTGTTTTGCTTAGGCTTGCGCTTGTAACTGGTACCCAGTTACCTACTACTTTCTTGAAGTATGTATTGTTTGTTGTTAGTGTAACAACTGCATAGTCACCGTTCGAACCGATTGAACTTAGTGGGATGTTCATTGCATCTACTTGAGCAGGATCGCTAACTACTGTAACTGCTTTCTGTACCCAAGTTGTGCCGTCTGCTTCAAATAGACCGAATACTGTGCTAGCTGTATCTAACCAGTGCTGACCGTTTGCTGGTGCGCCAGCTGGTGCTGTTGCACGTGCTTCTAGTGCTGCTAGGTCGATATCTGCACGGATTACGTATGCACGATTTGCTAGGCCTAAGAAGCTGTGTGCTGCTAATAGACCATATTCGTTTAATTCGTCACCGTGTTGTGGTGTACCGTTTAATGTTTTGAAAACTGGAGCGCCGAATAGCTGTGCTAGCTCACGCTGACTTGTTAATAAAACTGGCTTGCCCGCTGTTGCCTTTGTTGTATAGCTTGCAATGCTTGTGCCGCCAGGAACTGTTTTGTCCTGTGCTGTTGCAAGAATAACTAAAGGTACAGTACCGTTGCCGCCTGATGCGTATGCGCTTTCGTCAACTACGCTGACTGCTACGCCTGGACTTACTAATGTTGGCATTGTTTTTTCCTTATTCTGAACCGACTGTCTCTATTCGGTGTTGAAAATATTTATCGGTAGATAAGGAAAACCGGGCTGATTAGCCCGGTGCTATTTAGCAAAAACTTTAAAAAAGTTAAAACGCCTGCATCTTATACTGTTTCGGCTGTAACTAGCATCTCAATGTTTTCGTATAAGTCTTCAATTGAGCTGTCGTTGTCTAGAACACAATCAAACTTTGAACCTACCCAACTATATTCACTAGCGTGAACTTCAGGAAAAGCAGTTGCCATATGATTAAAGCCCGTTATATTGGACTCTGCTGCTACATCAAACCATTCTGGATCCGGACCGCGTTTAATGCGAATTACTTTGCCGCCCTGATTACGAATAGCTTTGATTTCGTTAGGAAAGCGAACATCACTGATAACAATGTTATCTTGTGTTTTGCGAATCTTGTTTTCTAGGCTGGCAATCCAGATATCATCGTGGAAGTTCATCCTACACACTTCAGTACCCCATTGTTGTAAGACCCATCGCGGAGTAATATCCATACCTAGTCGTTCGCTCCACCAATCATCACGTTCTTCTCGCCAGGCCCTAGCTTGCTTAGTTTTGCCTTCTAGTAGAACACGATCCCATCCGAATACGGCTGCTACTGCGTCTTTAAGAGTTCCTGCAAAGCTGTCTCGTCTAAAACCGTGAAAGTTAACCAAATAATCTGCGGCAGTATCTTTACCGCTGCCTATCAAACCTACAAAACCTATTACTTGTAGCATTTTATTTCCTTATGAGTTTAATAATCCAGTACCCTGTGTCTAGTTGGTACCAGGCTTTTGAAAAATTAACACTGTATGACTCGTGGTGATTTTTGTGTAAGCAGCTACCGCCAAATACAGGACTTAGTAATGCAGAGTTATAAACCTTTCCTGTAGGCGAATGGAACAAACAGTTCAAGCTAGTTTCCATTAAAAATACAGTGAACATAGCTAGTGCAATACTTGCACATACTACAGGGCTTAAAAAATAAGCAATTACTAGAGTTACATACGGTAGTATAAAAGATAATTTCTCTATAGTCAATGTGATATTGTCCTTATACAAGTCTTTAACGCTGGCCAACATTTTAGGCGTAACATTAAATGTATAGACCCAAGAATATGCAGAATGGACAAATCCGTGTTTAGGACTATGCGGATCTAAATCAGTATCACTGTGCTTGTGATGCTGCCTATGTACTAGGCTCCAACTAATAGGACCTCCGATTATTGCTAGGGTGCCGAGATAGCCCATAACAATTTTCATCAATTCACTTGTCTCAAAACCTTTATGAGAAAAGTATCGATGGAAGCCTACACTAATTCCTACAGTCTGGATTAAAAATACGCTAACTAAGAAAGTAGGTAGGTCAATTCCGAGCATATATGCACCTACTATAGCAAATATGCTAATAGGTGCGTGAATTGCTAGTGCATATACTGCTGATGCTCTCACAAGAACTGTTCCTCTAGCCAGGGCTTGCAAGCAGCCCAACTACGGTATACGTGAGCTCGGCCTTTTGCATTGATCCATTCTTCGCAGTTGACTGTCCTATCGTCGATTAGGATGTCGCCAGGACGACAGTGCATCCACTTTTGGTTACTGAAGGGTCCGATGAATACAGGAATATCAGGGAAGTGTTGCTGTCCCCAGAATACTTTATCCTGTACTGCCCAGGGCATATCATTTTTGTGCGGGATAGCAGTTAGGAAGTAAAGCCCGTCTATCTTTTCATCACGGAGCAAGGCGCGACAATAGTTAACTAACTCTAGTGCACCTTCTTTTAACGGAAGTTTGCTGTACATCCTAGGATCATCTTTGAGTCTGCGCCAGGTAGTGTCTGGCAAGATCTCGCCCTCTTTCCAATTTGGTTCTCTGAGATATGCCCTGGCGTATCCCATCCAATCTGCAATTACGTCGTCAATGTCTAAATATATTTTCATAAAAAAGCCCTATGCACTAATTTAGCACAGGGCCTAGTTAAAAGTCAATCGGAATTAGCCTATAACAAAGGTATAGCCTGTACCACCTTCAATATAGTTCTTCAATTCTTCTTCTAGCTTTTCGATGTCTGCGTTTGCTTCTTGTATCAAGTTAGCACCGTTTAGTTGTGCGCCGCCGCTAGGCCCTGCGATTTGACTAAACTTACTACGTGCTTGTCCAAGAATTAATTTAGCTTGTGCTAGTGCATATGCCCTGATCCAGGGACCTGCATAAGTGTCCTCAATAAGGCTGTTGTCGGGACGGATCATATAAACGTGCATAATAACACTGTCCTCTGCACGAACGTTTCTGTGTATAGTTAGCTTGCGACTTTGTGGTAGCCAAGTAAATTGTACGTGGGCGCCAAACATTTTGCCTAGTGTTTCGCGGTAGCTACTATACAACTCAAATGTTAGTAAGCCGCCCATTTTGTGGCTTTGTAGCAAGTAAGTGTTTAAGAAACCTGCTTCAAACGGTTCAATGTCTTGGCCGGCACTAGCAATACCACCCGCTACTCGACGATACAATACTCTAACTTCCTGTATCTCTTTTGGTAGTTGGTACTCACTTTGTCCTTCTACTAGGTTTAGAACAACGAACGCTTCTTCCACACTTCTAGAACTACGCTGTCTAATCTTACCTAGCGCAATATCAATAGCCTGGTTATAATCTTCGGGGTCTAACTCAACGTCGACCATACTTGCGCCTAGTGAGCGCTCGATGCTTTTAATTAAATCGTCTCTAGCTGCCATAACAGTTTCCTAATAACTGTATTTATAGCAACTAGAGACCTAGTCTGCTTACTTAACTACTTTAACGATTAGGGTATCTTCGTTCAAGCGGCCTGTTAGCTTAACTTCTACTGCATTGATCCCGTCCATAAACTTACGGATTTGGATCTTGCCCGCAGTTAGCAGAGCTTTTAGCTGTTCTGCTGGCTTACGCAGAGTCTTGGCAACACTCTTAGCCTCATCAAAGCCAGTTAGGCTAGTACCTTTAACTCCGATTGGACCCAGGGTAGCATCTGCAATGTACTTGCCTAGCTTGCGTGTTTTAGTGTTGAACACCCACACTTCTGTTGCGCCCACCATTTGTGCAGGGTTAACACTAGTTACCTGCAAGGCTGTATCCGCCTTCATATACTTAACCTTAGATACAATCTTTTCAACGCTCTTAGCCTTAGCCTTGCGTGGCTTCTTAACTGCCTTCTTAGTAGTAACATAACTTTGGCAATCTGCAACTACAGACTCAAAGAACTTGATTACAGCCTTGATCTTAACTTTACCAAAGTTAGAGTACGCTTCCTTGAGTTCTTTGTCATCGGTGTTTTGCACTTCAGTAAACTCAGCAATACGCTTGTTAGCAAAGTCAACAATCTTGCCTACTTGTGCCTGCGGCGTGTTACGCTCTTTAAGCAGTGCAAAAGCATTAGCCTTAACGTTAGTGTCTGCTACAAAGTCGTCAAAGCGGCCTTCTAGCTCGCCTAGTGTTTCAGCAGTCTTCTCACGCAGGAAGTCCTGGATCGTGGGCTTTTGCACTACTTGTTCTGGAGTCTTAATCTTAGGCTCAGTGTCGGCAACAATGGAGGCTTCGGCCTCACGAATCGCTTTTGCTAGCTTTTTCATTTCACGATAAGAAGCAGGATACCCCATAGTAATCATACGAGCTAGCCAGCCGTAAGTAGAGGAGATGTCTAGCTTCTTTTGACTCTTGAACTTCTTAGCAAGGTCTCGACGCTTGGGCTTAGAGTTGAGCCAGTATACGATAAACTCTTGCGCCTTATCTGCTCCGTACAGATAATTATACCAGTTAAAAGCTCGCATTGCATCTACTTGGCCGTAAGTGTTGCCCCGAACCCAGACTGGTTCATCACCTGTAAATTTAGCGTCTGAGCCGCGGTTGATAATTTGACCTTCTACTGATGCTTTGCGAGTTGCCATACTGTTTCCTTGCTGTGAGTTTGCTATTATATAGTCAATTAGGCAATAAAGTCAAATAAGTAGCCATACGAGCCGTCACGGCTCATTTGGACTTTGTTGCTGTAGTCCTTGTTTAGACGAGCAAGCACCTTCTTTGCTTCTGCTTCGGAGCAAATGACACTCAACGTACCGCAGAAGAAGCTAGCGGCGTTATCATTTTTAAGAATTTTTTCAACTTTGTTCAACACTACAGTTTCGAAACCCATTGCGTTCTCCTGTTTTGTTACGCTATGAATGTATTATAGCACTTTTGGATTTATTGAGCAAATTTTGGCTCATTCTTCGGGGAAGCCATAGCCCCCGCGGCAACTGCCGTCATATGGCTGTATAACAGTGTATACTTTAGTGTTATCTTTTTTCCACTCATCGTAAGCAAAAGAATGGGCCCAAGCTAGGTTGTCGTGCTCAAACAACACTTTAGATTTGTCGTAGCTCCAAGGATCGCTTGCATCACTGCACTCAAACACTTGATAAAAGCTCTTAGGATAGTTGTTCATCCGATGCCCTTTGTTGCTTACTATACCATTATTATAGCACTTTTGGATTTATTGAGCAAATTTTGGACAACTGCGGTCAAGGTAAATACACTATAAAAAGGATTATTCTTATGGCTCGTTTATCGCTATGGAAAAATTATAAAAGCAAAGACTATTACTTCCTTGACCGCACTGTAAGAGAACAGTTCGAAATAGGAGGCACAGGTATCTTCATTCACAAATACACCGGGCCAGTAGAAGCAGACGGGGTAGTAAATCCTGACGAATTGACAGAAATAACTATCCAAGACTTAACGTTTTTAGAAAACCGTGACCGTAAATACGACCCAGATGTATACGAAATGAAAGGGCACTACCAAGTTAGCGACCACGACTTTGATCTAAGTCAGTTCGGTTTATTTTTGCAGACTGACACAGTTTACATTACCTTCCATTTAAATGAGATGGTAGAGCGTATCGGCCGCAAGCTAATGAGTGGCGACGTACTAGAACTACAACACTTACGTGACGATATGGGGTTAGACGAGTCAAAAGCACCTAGTCGTAAATTTTACGTTGTGCAAGATGCAAGTCGTGCTTCTGAAGGTTATACCCCGACTTGGTATCCGCATATTTGGCGTGTTAAATGCGTACCTTTAGAAGATACGCAAGAATTTAAACAAATCCTCGAGCTTGAAAACGACGACGGTACTACTATCAAGGATACGCAAACTTCGTTACAGACTGCACTTAACATTACAGACGCCATTGTTGCAGCCGCTGAAGAGAACGACCCCACTGGTGCTAGCTGTACTGCTCACCTTGCTAATTACGATCCGGAAACATTTGTGTATAACTATGGCGCAGACATTCCAGAAGGGGAAACTTTCCCTAGTACACCTCGCTTAGGCGACAAGTTTATACGCATAGACTTTGTGCCGCATCGTCTGTTCGAGTACAGAGACAATAGATGGCATCGCTTGTACGATAACATAGATCAGAGCACCTGGGCAACTAAGACTATCAACGGCGCAACTTTTGTTAATAACAGTAATACCACTGTAGTCGGCGGTAAGGAGTTCGATGAACGTCAACCATTGAGCAAAGTTATCAAACCTAAAACGGACAATTAATTATGGACTTCTTTTACGATCAACAAATACGCAGACACATTGAACAATTTATTCGCTTGTTTAGCGGATTAAATGTTTATATGGGCAAAGACAAGAATGGAATAGATACGTTCCAGCGTGTTCCTGTACGCTACGGAGATGCAAGCCGTATGGCAAGTCACATCCTTCGCAACAATACAGAAAACTTTATGAACACTGTGCCTGCTATTAGTTGTTACATAGAGAATATGTCCATTAACGCAAGTCGCAGAGCTAACCCTACATACCAGGATAAAGTACAGGTATACGAACGCAAGTACGACAAGGAAACTGGCAAATACACAGACGGAACCGGTGATACTTATACCATCGAACGTCATATGCCTGTCCCTTACGACTTAAAGTTTAGCGTAGATGTATGGACTAGCAACACTGATCAAAAGTTCCAGTTAATAGAACAGATTGCTATTATGTTTAACCCTAGCGTTAACATTAGAAGTAGCTGTAATGCGTTTGACTGGACTGCTCCTACATATGTAGAGCTATCTGATTTAACATATTCAAGTAGGTCTATTCCTCAAGGTCCAGACGCTAGCATAGATATTACTAGCTGGAAGTTTAATATGCCTATATGGATTACTCCTCCTGCTAAAGTTAAACGCCAGGTCTTAATTTATAATATTATGACTAATATCCACACTGTGGATACACTAGAGACTCCGTTAAGCGATATGCCGTTTGACGAAGTTCCTAAAGAAACTACATCCTTTATGGTTATTACTTACGAGGACAGAAAAGTAGATGTAGAAGGCAATCGAATTAAGCTGTTAAACGACAGGGGCACTACACACGATGATGTAAACGGTGGCGACCTAAGTTGGGTTACAGAGCTTAAACAATTCGGACAAATCAAACCCGGCATTAGTCAGATACGTCTACGCAGAAGCGATGATATCGAGTACGCAAATGATGATATTGTTGGCTTAATCGAGCACGATCCTGATAACGATAATGAACTTATTTTTACTGTAGACACTGCTACTATGCCTGCTGATACATTGCCGATGGTCATAGGTGTAATCAATCCTACCAAGTCACACCCAGGATCAGGAATACTTCCTCCTGCTGCTAGTGGTCAGCGTTACTTACTAGTAGAAGATTGTCCGGTAGACGGATTATGGGGCGTTACTGCTAGTGCTAATGACATTATAGAGTACGACGGTGAACAATGGTTTGTTGCGTTTTCTCATACAAGCACTGCAACACAATTTGTGACTAATGCTAACACTATGGTTAAATACCAATGGACAGGAACCGAGTGGGTAGATGCTTATCAAGGCGTTTACAATCCTGGCTATTGGAGACTATATCTGTGAAAGTAAGTGCTAGCGGAACGCTATTCTTTAGTATAAAAACAAAACGTATTCTAATACAGTTGCGTTCTAAACGTGCTAGCTATCCCTTGACTTGGAGTTTATGGGGAGGGAAACAAGAAAAGAACGAACGCCCTATAGAGACACTACTCCGCGAAATTAAAGAGGAAATGGGCAATGTTCCGGAAATTAAAAAGATTTATCCTCTTCATAAATATAGTAGCAAGGACGGAGAATTCGAATACAATAGCTTTTGCTGTTTAGTAGACGACGAATTTATTCCCGAATTAAATACAGAGAGCGCAGGATACGCCTGGATAGAACCTGGGTTTTGGCCAAGGCCCTTGCACAACGGAGCGAAAGGATTTTTACTTAGCAAGACATTTAAAACTAAATTGTCAGCTTTAGTGGAATATATAGAACACAATTATGCCAGCAACAATAATAAGGTTTCCCGAAACAATAAAGAAGCAGGAATTTAAAGTACAAAAGAGTTTTGAGCTAATTGCAGCTTGGCACCCTAAATTCTTCAATCCGTACTTAAACGCAATCTACAGCGAAACTGTACCTTATTTAGAACGCTGGTATTTAGAAACAAGACATTGCCTTGCTAAAGAAACTCCCAACAACTTATTAGGGCAATTAATACAAGACAAACATTACTGCAAGGAATTTATAGATGCTTGCGAGTCTGACCTTAAAATGTGCAAGGAATACTTAAACGACGACGAGTATTCAATTATGGCAGAGTACTGGATAAAAAAGCTAAGAAGATGGCAAAGCAACTTCTTAGCTTGTTACAATCACACTATATCTTAATAAACAAGGGCATTAGCCCTTGTTTAGTTTTGACTCTAGATCTTTTACCTTAGCACTTAGTTCCTTAACTGCTTCAATTAGCAATGCAGTTAGCTTGTCGTACTTAACAGTCTTATACCCTTCATATGCACTGTCTGTTACTAGCTGCGGTAACACTGCTTCAATTTCCTGTGCAATAACACCAACTTGCGGTGTGTTGTCGACACCCAATGCTAGTGCAGTTTCGTTAGGATCGAATGTAACACCTCTAATTGCTTCTACTTTGTCTAGTGCATTTTCAATAGGTGCAACATTAGTCTTTAATCGAGCATCAGAATAGTATGCTGTTACTTCGCCAGTAGCAGTGATATCGCCTGTAACTGCAATACTACCGCCGATACTACCGCCGCCTGTAGATAGTAGGTTAGTGATAACGCCAGTAGTGTTGTTATAGCTAATACCAGTACCTGCGCTTAGTGCCGCTCTTGCACGTGCATCTGTGTAATATAAGTTACTGCCTTCTGCAATACTAGAAGTAGTGTATGTAGGAGTTGTGTAGCTAATTACACCAGTTGTTGGATTGTAGCTTAAACTGCCGCTTACACTAATTGCATTACGAGCACGAGTAGTTGTAAAGTATAAGTTAGTTCCGCCTTCTGGTACTGCATCTGTTGTACCAGGGCTTGCGCTAATTTCGATATAGCCAGAGCCAGACCATCTGTATGTCTTGTTAGTATCTAACGCTACATAAATCTTACCTGTTTCGCCTGTTCCTGGGAAACTACCTGTGTTGATGTATTCGACTACATCATCCACAAAGCTAGGTAGCTGCGCTGCTGGTACCTTACCGGAACTATCTAAACTTGCATATCCATTTGCAACACCTTTGTTTGCTGCATCTTCCGGAGTATAAGTTAATGCACCAGTTACATCACTTAACTGTAGTGTAACTGCGCCAGTGCGTCCGAATACACTTTGTACTGGTGCTGCTGCACTTGCTCTTGCATTGGTATAATATAAATTAGTACCTTCTGCAATGTCGCTAGTTGTTGCATTAGTTGCACTAGTTGTTCTACCCTTAGCATCAACAGTTACCTTTGTGTATGTACCTGCTGTTACACCTGTGTTAGATAGTGTAGCAGTAGAAGAACCTGCAGGGACTGCAACATCACCTGTAATTTGTGGTTGTATTCTGTTCCAGCTTGAACCGCTATCAACATACAAGGTATAGACATCGTCTGCTACATAGAATCGGCCTACTGTACCTGGTGCTGGTTTGGCTGCGTCTGCGCCGCGCTGAATGCTTTCTGCGCCGCCTGCATTGATTACTTGTGCATTGTTTGTTACGTTAGTTAATCCAACATCTGCTTTAGTTAATGTTACTGAGCCAGTACGGCCTGCTACACTGGTTACTGGGAAGTCGATTGCTGTATTAGATACCGTAGATACTCGGCCCTTACTATCGATTGCAACGGTAGGCACTGCTGTACTTGTACCGTATACACCTGCACTTACGCCAGTATTGTTTAGTGTTACACTAATTGCAGTAGTGCCAGAACCTGTTACGTCACCATTTAGTGTAATTGTCTGGTTGCCAGTTAAGTATGCTGTATTAGATCCTGCTGTTACACGACCTTTAGCATCAACCTGAACTGTGTTGTACGTGCCTGCTGTTACTCCAGTAGCTGATAAAGTTGCAACTGTATCACCTGCCGTGATTGATATGTCGCCTGTAATAGCAGGTTGACTCATATTAGTCCAGCCAGCGTCGTTATAAGTGTATATAGAGTGAGCGTCTGTGCCGATATATACTGCACCATTAACACTAGATGCGGGACGAGCACTTAGTAATCCTGTTGAGATTTTAGGAGTAGAACCTGCGTTCTCAACTTGTGCTACGTTCAATACGTTGCCTAACCCTACATCTGTACTAGTTACTGTAACATCACCTGTACGTCCTGCAACACTAGTTACTGGGAAGTCAATGTTAACTTCTGTTGCGTTAGATAATCTGCCTTTATTGTCTACTGTGAATGTTGCTGACTTAGTAGAGCCGCCATATGATCCTGCTGTAACACCGGTTGTTGATAACAAGGTAGCTATGTTAGTATTACCTGTGCCGATTATGTCACCTGTTAAACTGATAACTTGGTTAGCAGTTAGGTAAGCTACGTTGCTTCCATTAGTTGCACGACCATAAGCATCAACTGTAATGTTATTATATGTTCCTGCTGGTACACCTGTTTGCGCCAAATCAATACTGTCTGGGTTAACAACAATTCTTCCAGAATCTGCAGACACAATATCTAACTGACTAAATGTTTTAGTTAAGCCGGCGCCTGCTGTTACGCTAGCTGCGGCTAAGAATGTTTGGAAAGATAAAGCTGTTGTTCCTAGTACGATAGGATTTGGTGTACTTAAAATAAAGCTGTAGCTTGCATATGTGTCGCCGTATTCTACTGGTGCATAGCTACCGCTAGGTAATTCTGCACTAGTGTCTGCATCGCTGCTACGTGACCAAGGTCCTGAAGACACATCGTAAATGCCGTTTTCGGATGCAGTTAATTGATCTTTAACTAGGACACGCTCACCTGCTGACAATGAATAGCCGTCAATAGTCTGTAGGCCGCTTAAAGTAATAGGGCCAGTAGTTGCAACTGCAACTGGACTATGATAGCTAACGTTAACAATACCATACAAAGTATCGTCTACATATTTCTTAGTAGCAGCGTGTAAGTCTGCACTAGGTGCACCTGCTAGTACTAACGTACCGGTCATAGTGTCGCCGGCTTTGTTTAACGGAACATAGCCTAGTGTGTTCGTTATATCGATTGCATTGAGCAATCTTGCATCAGTAATTCTACCCTTAGCATCAACTGTAAAGTTATTATAGATACCAGGAGTAACTGCTGTGTTAGCCAATGTCATTGTAATAGCAGCGTTTGAGCTACCATCAAATAGTGCACTACCAGTAGCATCGCCGTTAACCGAAATGCTTCTAGCAGTAGCTAATTTAGTTGCAGTACTTGCATTACCGGACAATGTTGCACTAATGGTACCTGCGCTAAAGTTTCCGCTTGCATCTCGAGCTACTAGACTTGAAGGAGTATTATCGCTATGACTGTCTAGTGAAATTACACCAGTACCAGAATTGTATGATAAACCAGTACCAGTTGCGCTTAGTGCTGCTCTTGCACGTGCATCTGTGTAATATAAGTTACTGCCTTCAGTAATGCCAGTTGTACTAGGAGTTGTATAGCTAATAACACCTGTTGTTGGGTTATAACTTAAACTTCCATCTACGTCGATTGCATTACGTGCACGTGCGTTTGTAAAGTATAAATTGGTTACACCTTCTGTAATTTCGTCTGTATTGTCTTTGCCTGCTACTGCTGCATCTACATAGGACTTAGTCGCTGCGTGATTAGATGCGGTAGGACTTGCCACTTGCAGAGTGCCAGTAATGAGAGCATCACCGCCTACTGATAAACGTTTTGTTTCATCGTGCGGTTCTGGTATATTAATACAGACTGCGCCGTCATCGTGTAACTCTAGGTTAACTGTGCCATTGCTTACTAGATATGTTGTAGTTCCGTTACGGTAAAAACCAGTTGCAGGACTACTATTAAAATAGAAAGACGGGCTTAATAAACTACCATCAGGTAAGCCAACTGCGCCTTGTAATTGGCCTCCAGTGACTGGCACTGGAATGTAGCCTAGTGTATTTGTAATGTCTGTAAATGTTAGTTGAGCACCGGTTGTTACACGACCTTTTGCGTCAACAGTTACCTTTGTATATGTACCTGCCGTTACACCTGTGTTAGATAAAGTACTAATGCCAGTGTTAGCAGTGATGTTAACATCGCCTGTTACTGCTGGACGTAGAGTTTCCCACGCTGTACCTGTATCTCGAGAAATGCTTAGTGTATCTGTTGCAACGAATAGTCGACCTGCAATACCCGCTGCCGGACGAGCACCTAGTGTGTTTGCAACAATACCAGGTACACCAGAATAGTTTACAACCTGTGCAGAATTAAGAACATTACCTAACCCTACATCAGTATTGTTTAATGTAACTGCTCCTGTTTTGCCTGCAACCGATGTTACTGGATATGTAACATCAACTTGAGACGCTGCGGTAATACGGCCTTTGCTATCTATTGTTAGGCTAACAAACTTGTTGTTTCCGCCATATGTTCCTGCTGTAACTCCGGTGTCTGCTAGAGTAACGTTAATGCTAGTGTTGCCCGAACCAGTTGCATCGCCTGTTACGGAGATACTTTGGTTTTCAGTTAAGAAATCAATTAAATTAACACCAACAACACGGCCGTACTTGTCAATTTGAATTAAGTTGTATGCACCTTCTGTTGTTCCAGGTACATCACTCCATAAGTCATATAAATTAATACCAGACTCTGTTACTGTAATTGCTTCCGGATCTGCTGATTTTACTTCAACTTGATTAGCACCGTTAACTTGTGTACCGTTACCTGCTGTAACTTCAGTTAAGAAGTCAATTAAGTTAACACCAACGACACGACCGTATTTGTCGATTTGAACTAGGTTGTATGCGCCCTCTGTTGTTCCGGGTACATCACTCCATAAGTCATATAAATTGATACCGTCTTGAGTTGCAACAATAGCTTCTGAGTCTGCTGTTTTGACTTTAATCAAGTTACCAGACATCTCTAAGCCTTCGCCTGCTAGCAGAGTACCAGTGCCTGTAAACTGACTAAAAACAAGCTCAGTAATGCCTAAAACAATGTCTTTTGATACTAAAATCCAGCCTGTTTTAGCATAAGTGACACCTTCTGCAACGAATGTATGTAGACCTTGTGTAACGTCTAGATTCGTATTTGCATCGTCTGCTCTAACTAATCCTGTTCCATTTAGTATGTAGATACCGTTAAATCGTTTATCTGCTTGTCCGATTAGCAGTACTCGGTCGCCTACTGCTAGTGTTACTCCGTCTACTGTTGTAGGAGGATTTGCTAAATCAACAATGTTGAAATCTGCTAATGCTCGGCAACTTGCTTTCGGATCTAAACCTTGTGCAACTAAATCTACATAGGCTTTGGTTGCAACGTGTGTCGGACTAGTCGGATCTGCTACAACGATACGTGCGTTGTCAACTACAACATCGCCATTGGCGTTGACTGTAATTTTATCTTGTTCTGCTACATTTAGAACATATTTGCTAGACGTTTTACTCTTAAACATTTGTGAGGTGTTCCCCTAATAATAAATGTATTTATTACTTTTAGAAGCCAAAATTCTAGCCAAAAAAAAGCAGCCTTCGGGCTGCTTTTAAAGGGGAATTTAGTTACTCTAAATTCGGTTCTACTAAATCGTGTGTAAAGCTAATACTGCCTACGTGGCCCAGCTTGCGGCTAAGTTCATTATCAATCATAACGCTTATGCCTTGTTTAGCTAGTTCTCGGCAGTGGCGCATATCTTCGCCCATATGATCATCACTGCGTTCTACATACTCTAACGCATACCAAGGTTTTTCTAAGCTACGATAAACTGTAATATCCTCTAGCATACAGCCCATACCAACTCCGTCTACTTTAGTTAGACCTTCAAAGTTTTCAGTATCGCTGTGAACCAGATAGCTACGCCAATCCATAATCCTCTTGTATGCTACTGTTTTAAATGGCTTGCGGCGAGTTGCATAGTTACCTGCAACTACCGGAACATTGTGCTTTAGTAAACGTTCTGTAGTGTCTTTAGGAAACTGCATATCGCTATCTAGCCATAAAACGTGAGTAGCACCTACTTCTAATGCTTGCTGTACTAGAGTTTCACGCTGATTGATAATCAACGTACCCATATTAAAATGCAGAGTAGTTCTAATGCCTATGCTAGCATTGTATGCCATTAGTTCTGCAAGGCTGTAGGCAAATACTGCGTGAAGCATATCACGAGTAGGTACGCACACTGCTACTGACACACCTTCAAAGTTTTGTGAGTTTGCGTCTAACAGTTTCTTTTTTACAGAAACAGATTTCAATAAACTCATCTTAACCCCTAATATCTGCACCAGTTACTAGCTCTGCTGGTTCCTCATCAAACATATCTCGTTCGATTTGACTAGTAGTTTGCTTAATATACTGGATGATTCTATTAGAAACTTCTACTGACTTAGTGTAGTCTTCGATTGGTAGCAAGGCCATTTTAGTTAAAGTTTCTTGACTGATTTTATCTGTCGTTAGAACTTCTATTGCGGCGGCACGGCCTAATGTTTCTGCCCAGTGGTCGCCTTCTTCTGCTTCTAGGTTGTCTAGTACGTTAGCTAATTGTTCTTCATCAAATTGACCTAGGAAAGAATCAATTTGTGCAAGACGTTTATTAACATCGTCGGCGTAACGGCTACCTGCCGCTTCTACGCCAAATTCGCTTACTTGACGTTCTAATTCTTCTTTCTCGACTAGTAAGTCACGTACTTGTCGAGCAGCCGAATTTGATGCTCCTACTACAAAGTTGTCAAATTCATATTGAGTACGGCCGATCGGAACGTTTTTAAGTAATTTTTTAGTATTCATAAGTCTGAGTGTCCTTTATGCTTATTTTATGACTATATTTACTGTGTTGTCAATATCTAAAAAAATAGCTAGTGTATTTCTACACTAGCTATCAGTTTACTACGTATTAGGGTTAGTAAGTACCTGGATATGGGCGGCCACCAAAGCTCGAGCTTAGTGGTGCTTGTCCTGATATCGGATCTATATCGTCGGCACCCGTTGTTGGGTTGCGCTTTCTGCGATTTTGACCTAATGTACCGCGAAGACCTGCTTGACCTGATAAGTTTAACGCATTTCTAACTCGGCCCATTTGGATCGTTGTACCTGTTGCTGGGAAAAAACCTGGCATAATTTCTTGTTCCTTTAACTAGCTATATTTAGCAAGTGACCCAGGGCCACTTGCTATTTATGCTCTATTCAACCAAGAATTACTTCTTTAGTTTAGCAACTTCTGCAGATAATTCTGCTATCTGTACTTGCTGAGCCTTAATTGCTTCAATTAGAACGCCAACAATGTTACCATAAGCAACACTGTGGATATCTGCTTGTTCGTCATAGTTAACTACTTGTGGTAGTACTTCCTTAACTTCTTGAGCAATAACACCGACGCTAGACTTGCCGTCTTGAATACGATCGAAAGTAACACCGCGCATCTTTGTTACGATGTCTAGTGCGTTTTCAATTGTCTTGACGTTAGTCTTAACCTTAGCATCAGAGTAAGCAGTTAGTTCGCCTGTTGCAATGAATGTACCATTGCTTTGCATTACGAACTGGCTACCTGCATCACTTGCTGTACCGAAGTGGAAGCCGATACTGTCTGAACCGCCACGGCCTGCTGTACCTTGGAAGTAGCTTAAACCGTAACCATCTGCGTTACCAAAACTCCAAATACGGTTACGTGCACCGCTTGCATATGCAGTTGTTTGGTATCCGCCTGCAGATGACACTACGCCAGTTGCTGTTACGTTATTAGAGATGAAGCTAGCGTTGTTATAAGTACGAACGTTGCCTGCTTCAGTTGCGTAGATACCTACTGCATAACTTTCGTTATACCAACCTGTTTGTCCTGAGCTACGGAACCAGTTACCACAAGAGAAGCTACCTGCATATAAGTAGTCGGAACTTGGGTTGCAATAAATGCCGCCTGTACCGTATACGCTATTACCAGAACCCCATAGCATTTGATATGTGCTGTTGCTATCGTTGTTGTAGTTGATAGTAACTTGACCTGCTGTAGTTGCAGAGCTTGCAGTTGCAGCATTACCGGAGATACTGATACCCCAAGTACCGCTTGCGCCTGTGCCTGTTAAAGTAGGAGCGTAACTGTTGTAGTTGCCTGCGTGGATGACCTGGTTGCCTGCTACAAATGTATTAGAAGGCATACGTACTGCACCGCCGTTGCTACCGTCTACGTTGTTAACATATAAATCCGCCCAAGCATTTAGTGCATTGTTGTGTGCGCCTGCCACTGCAACAGAACCATATGTGCCGACAAACACTGCTTTGTCTGCTGCTGCGTTTTTAACACCAGTACGGTTATGCCATTGGCTGGCTATAGAATTTGATGTAGTATTTGCTAATGCAAAATCACCGCCTGTTGTAGCAACTGTACTTGAACTTGTGACTGCACCTGTTAGTGAGCCGCCACTTAGTGATAGCTTGGTTGCAATGCTGTTTGTAACGGTTGTGCTGAAGTTAGCATCGTTACCTAACGCGGTTGCTAATTCATTTAATGTATCTAATGCTGCTGGTGCACTTGCTACTAAGTTTGCAACTGCTGTATCAACATATGTTGTACTTGCTGCACCACTAACGTCTGCTACTGCTAGAGTAACTGCGCCTGTACGGCCTGCTACACTTTGTACTGGTGCTGCTGCACTTGCACGAGCATTTGTGAAGTATAGGTTAGTACCTTCAGTAATATCCGTAGTAGATGCTGTTGCACCTAATGTAACACGACCTTTAGCATCAACTGTTACTTTTGTGTAAGTACCTGCTGTTACACCGGTGTTAGCTAAAGCAACTGAAATACTTGTAGTACCAGAGCCTGTTGCATCACCGCTTAATGTAACAGTTTGGTTACCAGTTAAGTATGATGTGTTAGATCCAGCTGTTACGTGGCCGTATGCGTTAACTGTAACGTTGTTGTATGTACCTGCTGTTACGCCGCTATTAGTATGGGTGATAGTTTGGTTGCTGCTTAGAGAACCGCCGCCACTTAGAGCGCCTGTACCAGTAACGGTTGTTGTTGTAGCAACTTTACCTGCTAGGCTGTTTGTAACAGTTGTTGCAAAGCTAGCGTCATTACCTAACGCGGTTGCTAATTCATTTAATGTATCTAATGCTGCTGGTGCACTTGCTACTAAGTTTGCAACTTTAGTATCTGTATATGTATTTGCGCTAGTTTTAGCAGAGTCTACATATGCTTTTGTTGCTGCATCTTGGCTGTTTACTGGATCTGTAACGTTAGTAATTGTATTATTATTGTTATCTAGACCCTTCTGAGCCATAAATCGCTTTTGATTTGCCATTGTTTTGATTCACTTTCCTCAAATAAACTAGGGCACTCTGTGCCCTAGTTTGGCTTATTAGACTCCTACTAGAGTCTTCATTACTTTGAATGTTGTAGCTGCGTTTACCGGAGTTACTAGTAGACGAACGTTACCGCCACTTACGTCGGCGTCGAAGTCTGCTAGGTCTGCACCTGTTGCAACGTTAGCGTACTCTACCATAGATACTGTTGTACCGTCGTGAATTAATAGTAATTCAACTGACTGGAATGCAGTACCGCTAGTAGCTTGAATTAGATACTTAACAGTACGGAACGCTGTTGCGCTGTTGCTGTCCAGGACCTGACTTGCTGTTGTAGCACTTGTTGTTAGGCTAGCTGTATCAATGCCGCCGAAACTATCAACTGTGATACTTGTTGTTGTTAAGCCGCCGTTGAATGTAACTGCTGTACTTGTGCTTGCACCGCGACCTGTTACAGTTGCTAGTGTGTCGCTTTCTGCTGTTAGATAGCTGCTTAGGCTTGGAGGTGTAAATGTTAGGACACCTGTTGAGCTGTTGTATGATAGGCTACCAGAACCGCTAGCTGCTGCTGTAGTTGTACTGATACTTGCACGAGCGCGAGCCTGTGTGAAGTATAAGTTTGTTGAACCTTCTACCACTGCATCTGTAGAACCAGGCGCTGCCGAAATTTCAACATAAGCACTTCCACCCCAACGATATGTTTTGCCTGTATCTAGTGCAACATAAATCTTGCCAGATTCGCCAGTTACTGGGAAACCACCGATTGCTGCTGCTTCTACTACGTCATCGACATAGCTAGGTAGCTGAGCTGCTGGTACTTTACCTGTTGCGTCTAGACTTGCATAACCATTAGCAACGCCTTTGTTTGCGCTGTTTTCTGGAGTATAAGTTAATGCACCAGTTACATCACTTGACTGTAGTGTAACTGCACCAGTGCGTCCGAATACGCTAGTGACTGGAGTTGTGTAGCTGATTACACCTGTAATGCTGTCATATGATAAGCTACCGCTAACACTGATAGATGAACGAGCACGTGCTGTAGTGAAGTACTTGTTAGTTACATCTTCGCTTACATCCGCAGTACTTAGTGTAACTGCGCCTGTCTTACCTGCAACTGAAGTTACTGGATAAGCGATAGCTGTATTAGTTGCACTTGTTACACGACCTTGAGCATCAATTGTTACAGTACCTACGCTAGTACTTGTACCATATGTACCTGCACTTACGCCTGTGCTAGTTAAGCTAAAGCCGATTCTGTTTGCTGCGTCATCATAAGATGCAGTAATACCAGAGTGTACACCAGAAGTGATACTGCCTGCTGCCGCGTCCATTGCTGCTTCAGCAAAGTCAGTAATACTTGCGCTTGTTACGCTTACTGTGTTAGTTGTTACGCTTGTAACACGGCCTTTTGCATCTACAGTGATTGCTGGGATACTTGCAGCATTACCGTATGTACCTGCTGTTACACCGCTAGCTGCTAGTGTTGCAGAAATTGTAACACCTGCACTGCCATCAAATGTAGCTGAACCTGTTGCATCACCGCTTAGAGCAATACTACGACCTGTTGCTAGTTTTGTAGCTGTATCTGCATTACCTGTTAGCGCACCAGTGAAGCTAGCAGAAGAAACACTTGTTAGACCTGCTAATGTTGTGCTTGAACCACCTAGGCTGATTGCTGTTGTACCAACTGTTACACTGCTGTTTGATAAGCTGCTGTTTGGAATTGCACTTGTGCTGATTACACCAGTTGTGCTGTTGTAGCTAATACCTGTACCTGCGCTTACTGTTGCACGAGCCATTGCATCAGTGTACTGAGTGATTGTGCTGCTGATTGCACCAGTTGTGCTGTTGTAGCTGATACCTGTACCTGCGCTGATTGCACCACGTGCTGCGCTGCTGAAATCACTAACTTGGCTGCTTGCAATTTGAATTGCTGCATTGCCTGCTGCTGTAATACGACCTTTAGCGTCAACTGTGAAAGTTGCAACTGAGCCTGCTGCGCCGTATGTACCTGCTGTTACACCTGTGCTGCTTAGGTATGTAGAAATGCTGCTTGTACCTGTACCGATTACATCACCTGTTAGTGCAGTTGACTTGTTTGCAATATCAGTAGTTGTAGCAATCTTTAGGAATGTTGCACCATCAGATGTCATTTCCCACTGGTCGGCAGTTTCGTTCCAACGAATCTGTGTAGCTGGTAAGTCGCCGCGCATTACACGAATACCTGCATTTTCAGTAGGTGTGCCTGCTGTGAAATCGCTGTTTAAGTCGATTAGATTATCGGCAATCTTTAGTGTAACTGCGTTGATTGTAGTAGTTGTACCGTTAACTGTTAAGTCGCCGTTAACTACAATACCGTCGCTGAAAGTTTTAACACCTGCAATGGTTTGTGCGCCGTTTGTACGGATGATTGTGCTATCGTTTGTTGTTAAGCCGTCAACATAAGCCTTAGTTGCAGCATCTGTTCCGATAGTAGGTGCGCTTAGACCTTGAATCTTGTTGCTATTCATTTGAATAGCGTTACCGAATTCAACATAAGTACCTGCACTATCAGTAATGCGCTTACCGCTTTGAATTGCTAACGTACCTTGTACGTCAATTGTACCTGCACTTGCTGCTAGTTGTAGGTGACCGTTGCCGGTTGTCTTGATCATTAAGTTCTGATCTGGGTCAGTACTGAATGTGATAGTATCGCTGTTATCTTGAATAACTGGCTTACCGTTAACATATAGTGTACCTGGACCAACGTAAACAGAGTGGAACTGGTGTGTTGGACTACCTAGGTTGTAAGTTAGAGTCTGACTTGGAATGATGTCACCATCAAATGATGTCATATATGACTTAACTTCTGGACGGATTACACTGTTTGTATATGCTTCAGCAACTTGTTGTGCAGTTGCTAATGTAGCTGCGTCGCCTGCATCGGCATATGTTCTGGCACTTGCTAATGTAGCTACGTCACCTGCTTGACGTGCTGTTGTTTCTACTAAAACTTTAGCAGTTGCGTCTGCTTCTGCACTTGCTAACGTAGCTGCATCTGCTGCTGTACGTGATGCTGCTTCTGCTGCAACTGCGGTATCTGTATATGATCCTGCTGTTGCAATAGCATTTGTCACTGCTGTTGAACGAGTAGATGCTTCTATTGCAACTACTGCATCGGTATAAGATTTTGCATTTGCTTCTGTTGCTGTATCACCTGCTACACGAGCTGCCGCTTCTATTGCATCTTTACCATCTACATAGACTTTTGCATCAACTAATACTTGTGCTTCTGCTGCTACTCGAACAACTGACTGATTATATACTTCTAAATCTGTATACGCTTTTGCACTGTTTAAAGTCGTAGAATCGCCAGTTACACGTGCTGTTGCTTCGTCTAGCATTTTGCCATCTGTATAGCTGTTGGCACTTGTTAGTGTTGCTGCATCACCTGCGATGCGAGATTGCGCTTCGCTTGCAACTACTGCATCAGTGTAGCTATTTGCATCTGCGCCTGCTGTAGAAACGTTACTTGCTAAAATACCTAATGTATCTGCAATTTGAGCATCAGTATATGATTCTGCTGCACTGAATGCAGTAGTAATAGCTGATGCACGAGTTGCTGCTTCTGCTGTAATGGCAGTTTGTAGTGCTGCTTCTGCTGCTTGAGCACGTGCTGCTTCTGCTGCGATTGCGCTAGTTGTGCTTGTACCTAAGTTAGTTAAGCTGTCAACTAGACTACCGTCTGCACTTTGGAAAGCTGCAACTACTTCTGTTAAGCTATCTAACGCTGCTGGATCTAAATTAGATACTACGTTATCAATGCGCTGGCCTAGTGCTGCTTCTGCTGCTGTTGCGCGAACTACTTCTGCTGCAACACTGTTTTCAATAGCTGCAACTGCGGTAGCCACTGCTTCAGCCATTGCAACTGGGTTATTATTAACTGTTAAAACGCCTTGTGCATCACGTAATGTTAATGTTTTAATTGTAACATCTTCGTTAGCAACAATAGAAGGGGCGTTGACGTACTGTACAGAGAAAAATACTGCTGTACCTGCCATTGCTTGTGATAATAGAATACGGGCAGTATTGCTATCGATAATTTCAATGTTTGCAATTACTAGTCTATGACTATTGTCATATACAAAGTATGCAAAGTCAGTACTATTAAAACCGTGACTGACTGTCCAAGATGTGCTTTCTACACCTTGTGTATGTAAATGTGACGCATATTTTACGCCGATTGGTTGCCAAGTAAAATATCCAGAACCTGAGACTAGTTCTGTATACATATATGCTTGACCTTGTTTAACTACGATTGTACGTGGCTTTGGATCAACTGGGAAATCTGCTAAGTCTTTAGAAAAACTTAATGCACCTGTTAACTCTAAGTCACCTAAAACGCGAATGTCATTATTTGCCATTTGTTAATATGTCCTTATTGGTTTGAATTTATAGGTCTAGCGCCTACAAATAAAACTTGTCCGTTTAAAGCTCTGTGTATTAACATCACCAAGTGATATTGATGAGTAATAAACTCAATCTTATCTTCATCTGTGACGTCAGTTCTTGCTCTAAACTTCTCTATATTCGCTTCTATCTTCTCTAACCAACCATAGATTTGTTCATTATGATTAGTTCTCATACTCTACCTCTAGCTAGAAATTCGGCACGTTCGAAGAACTGCTTCATATATAGTACATCATTGCTGTACTGTCTCTTCACGTTGATATCAAGGAAATTTGCTCCTTGAGAATTCTCTTTTAAAACAGTCAAACACTCTTCTATTTTTGTCAGAGTCTGATCAAAAGTAACTAATGTGTCTAACCAAACATTCGGCATTTGCTTCATAATAATCCTTAAAAAGACAGGGGAACTAGTCCCCTGTCCCATTGTCATTTATTTATTGAAACAAATTCAATAAACTAACAATCAGATGTTGCCCATTGACTGGACAGCGATCTTGATCTTAGAAGCTTCAGCTAGGTATACCTTTAGGGTATTGCTATCAACTTCTTCGACGCTAACGATGTCGTTGCGATATGAACCATCTGCACGCTCAACCATAACTGTGAAAGTTACGAAAGAAGCACCTAGGTTGTGAGCAACAACGTGAGTTGTAGCTGCTACGCTAGATTGCATTGTGAAGTTCTTTGCGTTGATGTCTGCACGAACTGCTGCATCACCGTCGATGTGGTGTTGGTGTTCTGCATCGATTGCTGCTTGTAGTGCTACTTCTGCTGCTTGAGCACGTGTAACTTCGCTACTGATTGCTGATGTTAATACACCTTCTGCTGCTGTAGCACGTGTAACTTCTGCTGCTAAGTCACTTGTTAGCTGGTTGTCTGCTGCGGAACGAGCTGCTGTTTCAACTGCAACGATACCGTCTGCATATGTCTTAGCTGCTGCTTCTGCAGAATTAGCCTTAGCTGTTGCGTCTGCTGCTGCTGTAGAAACTGCTGCTGCTTCTGCTGCTGTAGCACGTGTAACTTCTGCTGCTAGGTCAGCTGCAACTGTATCAACGCCTGCTTTAACTTCGTTAACTGCTGCAACTAATGTAGATTTAGCTGTAGTTGTTAATGTGCTTAGGTCACCGATCTTGCCGTTAACTTGGCCTTCAACTGTAGTTACGCGAGTATCTAAAGCTGTATCGGCTGCTGTACGTGCGCTAACTTCTGTTGCTAAGTCTGTGCTTAGTTGTGATTCTACGCCTTGAGCACGGATAACTTCTGCTGCTAAGTCGCTTGTTAGAGTAGCTTCTGCTGCTTGAGCACGTGTTACTTCTGCTGCGATTGCTGCTGCGTTTGTTGCGTCTGCTGCTTGACGTGCAGTTACTTCGTTAGCGATAGCTGTTGCGTTAGTTGCATCACCTGCTAAACGTGCTGTTTCTTCTGCTGAAACTGCTGCTGTTAGAGTAGCTTCTGCTGCTTGAGCGCGAGCAACTTCTGCGTCAATTGATGTGCTTAGTGCTGCGTCTGCAGATGCACGTGCAGTTGCTTCGCTAGTAATAGCTGTTGCGTTAGTTGCATCACCGGCAATACGTGCTGTTTCTTCTGCTGAAATAGCTGAAGATAGGCTAGTATTTAGACTTGTGATAGCACCGTAAATGTCACCGTCTGCTGTTTGGAATGCAGATAGTAATTCGCTAATACTGTCGATTGCTGCTGGGTCAACGTTAGCTAAAACGTTATCAATACGTGTGTTGATAGCGTCGTCTGCTGCTGTACGTGCTGCTACTTCGTTGTCGATAGAAGTTTGGAACGCTGCTTCTGCTGCTTGAGCACGTGCAACTTCAGCGTTTAATGCTGTTGTTAATGCGCTTTCTGCTGCTTGAGCACGTGTTGTTTCTGCTGCAATAGCTGTTGCGTTTGTTGCATCACCAGCTTGACGTGCTGTTACTTCGTTAGCAATTAAACCAGCTAGGGCTTGACCTTCTGCAATACGCTGAGATACTTCAGTACCTAAATCTAGGCCTAATTGTGTATCTGCTGCTTGACGAGCTTGTGCTTCTGCTGTGATACTTGCTGCTAGGTCGGCATCGGCTGTTTGACGTGCTGTTGCTTCTGCGTTGATTGCAGATTGAACGTTTGCATCACCTGCGATACGTGCTGCAACTTCGTCTGCTAGGTCGCTAGCAAATGCTGTGTCTGCTGCTTGACGTGCGCTTGCTTCGCTTGCAATAGCTGCACTTAGAGTAGCTTCTGCGCCTTCTGCACGTGTTTTTTCTGCTGCAATAGCTGTTGCGTTTGTTGCATCACCTGCTACACGGGCTGCTGCTTCTGCTGTTAAGTCAGTAGCTAGTTGTGTTTCGACGCCTTGTGCACGTGTTGTTTCTGCTGCGATTGCGTTAGCGTTCGCTGTGTCGGCTGCTGCACGAGTTGCTGCTTCTGCTGTAATTGCTGCTGCGTTTGTTTCGTCACCAGATTGGCGAGCAGTAGCTTCTGCTGTTAAATCGCTAGCTAGTTGTGTATCAGCTGCGGAACGAGCATTAGTTTCTGCTGTTAGATCAGCACGTAGGCTTGCGTCTGCATCTGTACGAGCAACGATTTCTGCTGCTAGGCCAGATTCTAGAGTAGTAACTTTACCTTCTGCTGTTGTTAAACGGCCGTCTAGTGCTGCGTCGCTAGAAATACGAGCTTGTGTTTCTGCTATTAGATCGCTAGTTAGGCTTAGGTCACCATTAGCACGTGCTAGAGCTTCTGCGTCAACTGCTGCTAGCGCATCAGTTTTAGCTTGAGCTGCTGCTGCTTTAGCTTCGTCTACTTTTGCTAGCATTGTTGTAACGAAGTTTGCATCGTTACCAATAGCATCTGCTAGTTCTTTAAGAGTGTCTAGGATAGCTGGAGCACCATTGATTAACGCAGAAATTTGCGCATCTGTGTATGCTTTGCTGTCATCTAGCATTGCTGCTAGGTCTTCTGGAACGAAGAAGTTGTGGATTACAACTGCGCCTTGTGCGTCTAGGCTAGAGAAACGCATCTTACGGTCAGTTGTGTTGAACCATAAACGACCTGGTTGAACTGGGATCGGATCCGCAGCTAGGCGTTCCATATAAACGTTTTCTAACCAGCTGTTATTTGCTAGTGTAATACCGTGGAAAATTGGGAAATTTGCCATTAAATAAATCCTTAATTAAAGATTGACTCACTATGATAAGTCACGAGTGTTTTGAGTCCGCAAAACTATGTCTGCAGACGTGAATATTCACTTCGCCTGTCTCTTCACTGCAAATATGCCGCGTAGGCATACTGCTCGATTATTTAATCAAAGTTGATTTAAAATGGTTAATAAGGATTTAATTGGGCAAATTAAAACTTATTAGATTTCTCTCTGGAAGAAAGTCTTCAATGTAAATAACTCTCGATCTACTCTCAACGCTTCACTGTTGCTGTGTCGCACTCTCCACTCGACTTCTGTTATTTCACTTTCAAAAATGAAGGAACCTTGTTTGTAGTTTACAAATTGTGCCCCTGCTGCTTTAATGTAGGCTGCTAAATGCAATTCTCTTTTAGGTATTCTTATTTGCATATATTATTGTCTCGTTCGCTTCATCAAAAATCACATCTACATACCCGCTTGTTTCTTGCGTAAGTAATATCTCAAAACGATTTTGATCTATTACGTTAACTGATGCGTAAAATCTTTGGCCTGCTTCATCTAGTAGCGTTTCTCTAAATCTAGTAGTGTTCATATTATGTACTACTAACCAGCGTAAACTAGAATTAAAGCTGAACCTATGTATATTTAACTTTGGCTTAATACTTTGCCACTCATTGGCACTAAAAACTTCAAGAAATCCTGTTTCTTCATTAAAGCGTATTGTGCCTGGATCTGCTAAAGGTCGTTCAACTGTTAATCCAGTAGGCACTTGTAGGCCTTGAGCTTGTGTAACTTTAAGGACTGTTGCAGATGACGATATAGAGTCTGTTTGGTGGTTAATTTTAATAGCCATTGTGTCTCTCACTATTATAGTATACTTTATTTATATAAAAGTGAACCATTATGTTTAGTCAACAAAAAAGCGCCTTGCGGCGCTTAGTCTTTGTGTTTGCAATTATCTCCGTGCCACCTAGGGTAAGCATTAACTGCTACGGCTGTGTTGCAGTGTGGGCATACTTTCTTGTCTCTTTTTAAGCCTGCTGCTAATTGTTTTTGGCGTCGTTGTTCTACTAGAACGGGATCTTGTTTTCTGCCTGTTGCTTTTTCGCTCATCTTTTTTCTAGTTTCAGCTGAATGCTTTTTTCCATACATTCCATTATTTTCTGCAGAATGGGCAGCACTCAACTTATTTTTCCATTCTTCTGAGAAGGCTTCTCTCTTCTTTCCTTTTTTACTCTCAGATATTTTTTGTCTTGCTTCTATAGATTTTGCACCATTGTTATCACCAGTTACTGCATTAATTTGAGACTGGCGGCCTTGCTCACTTCTATAAAACTTATCGCCAAACATAGGATTATTCTCCCCGGAAACTCTGGCAGATTGCTCTATAGCATAGTTTTCTTTTAGTTTCTCGTAGACTCGCGCGGTTATCTTTGTGGTGTATCGTTGTTGGTTGGGATTTTCTGCTCGCATCATTCTAAGTGCATTGAGCATTTTCCAATATTCTTCGCCGGTTGGGTATATTTTTGTCAATAGCCAATGACATATAAAATGTTCGCGGGCGGTTAAGTTGACTAGGTTGTCGGGGGTATCTTGTCCGCCTAGGCTTCTGGGAATTATGTGATGCGATTCAGAATAGCCGTATAATTGTCTATTCTTTGCTTTATCGGTTATAGCAGTGTACCAATTGATATATTTGTTCATACTGTATTTATGTTAGTCAATTCAATATACCACTATTATATACAATAATCAACAAAAAAGCGACCGAGGTCGCTTTTTTGATATCTGCCGACAATAATTTGAATTATTGGAAGCTGATGTTTGCCATAGCAATTTTTGCTAGGTAGTCAGCTGCGTTACCTAGAGAGCTTGCAGTATTTGAAAGCTCTACGTAGCCATACCTCGTCATAAAGCTGACTGTTGGCTCGAATGTTGCTGGATCTAGAACAACACCAGAACTCATTAGAGGGATATATGGGCAGTAGAATGCTGCTGCGTCCATCTCGTTAGGGCCCTTGTAACCAACTAGAACTGGAGTTGACTCATCAGCATAGCTGTTTACATAAACCTTCATTGAGTTGTTTAGTGTACCAACGAACTTTGTGTTTGTTGGAGCTTCGAATGTACCTTCAGTTGTACGAGCGAATGCAGATGTTGTTGCAGACTGTAGAACTGTTAGTGCAGTTGGGCTAACAACTACGTAGTTACCTGCGCCACGACGTGTACGTTGAGCGATTAGGTTAGCTGCGTTGTTGATTAGGATAGCTAGAACAGCGTGACGGTCACCAACGTAAGTAGGTGTACCTGTGAATGCGCCGCCTGTCATATCGAATGTGCTTACTGCTGTACCGGATAGGCTTAATAGAGAACCTAGAACTTCCTGGTCGATTTCAGCAGTGATTTCTTGTGCTAGAGCTGCCATAATTTCAGCTTCAACGTCTAGACCGTGCATAGCTTGTGCATCTTGTGCAGCTTCAAAAGTCCAACGTGCGCTTAACTTACGTGTCTTAGCTTCAACAGTTTGCTTTAGAATTTGGATGCTTAGTTTGTTACCAGCTTCGCCTTCTAATGCGCTTGTTGCGGATGCACGACCTGTTGCAGCGTCGCCAGAGTATGCTTTAGCGATGTTGAATGGGCTTAGTGCTTCTTGACCTGCTGTTGCGCCGTTAGCTGTTTGTGCATAACGAACACGTAGAGTATGGATCTGGCCTACTGGACCTGTCATTGGCTGAACACCGATGATTTCGTTAGCAATAACGCTAGGCATTACTCGACGAATTACAGGTAGAATAACCTTGTTTAGAACGGCTACGTTACCGCTTGTTGTTGCGCCTGCTGTAACACTCTCAGTTAAGTAACCACGTGTGTTTTCTAGGCAAGATTCCATAACAACCTTACGGTTGCCGTTTAGACCTTCTAGTAGAGCTTCTTTAGTAGCTGACCAGTTAGTAGATTCAAAAAGTTGATTAGACATATCTAATTCTCCTTACTTTCTTAAAAAATTAAATTCCTGCAAGTTTTCTTAGTGAGTAGATTTCTGCTTGTGCTTCTTTTACTTCACTCTTTGCAATCTTGTCGCCTGTTACCGCAGTCTTCTGTGGTGCCTTGCTCTCGACTAGTGCTTTTTTAGCAGTCTTGCTGCTAGTTGCATTGTCTAGAACGGCAGGCAGATATTTTTCAAATGATTCCTTGAGATTGTCAGTTCTTACTGTGGTCAGCAGATCCTCCATAATCTCACGTTTTTCCTTGGCTAATGGGCCTAGGAGTTCTTGCATAATAGCGCCACGCTTAACTGCATCTTCTGCGATACGTTGTTTGCGTTGTGCTGCTGCAATCGCTTCGTCCTTAGCAGCTAATGTCTTTGTACTTTCTTCAAGTTTAGACTTTAGGCTACCAATTTGTGCACTTAGCTTCTTTAGCTCTGTGCCATCAGCAAAGTGACTTGCCATATATTCTGCTGCGAACGCTTCCATAATCTTGCGACCGAAAGTGTTTTGTTTTGCAACTTGAATATCTTCTTTAAGTTGAGTAATCTCGCTTTTTAATGTCTTACCAATTACTGACTCGACACGAGATGCTGCTTCCTTAACGAATTTAGCCTTAGCTGATGCGATAATTTCTTTACCCTCAGTTACTAAACGAACACGAGCGTCACGTAGTGCCACTTCGTCTTCACGTAGTTCATTGAGTTCATTGGTTAGTCTGTGTAGAACAAATTCCTCTAACTTGCCGATATTGGAATTGTGTTCTTTGCGTTCTTGTCGTAGTTCGCCGATTTCTTTTGCTAACGCTTCCATAACGAACTTGTTTAATAGTTCGCTGTGTTCGCGTACTTGTTTAGCATAAGCAACTTTAGCTTCAGCTAATTCTGCACGGTCTTGTTTTAGCTCGGTAAGTTCAGCAGTAATAGCTTCGGTAATCATCTGGTCCATTGACTCAACGATTAGACCCTTATCGTGCTCGTAACGCTGTGCGAATTCTTCACGTAAAGTAGCTGTGATTTCAGCTCTAGCTTCGTTTAGCTTGGTATCCCAGGCTTCTTGAAGCTTGACCTTAACATCTTCTGAGATTACCTCTGAACCGAATAGTTCTGGAAAAGTTTTCATACTGTTTCTCCTAATCAGATCTTTAAGGTTTTGATTAACTTTAATACCTCTTCCTCAAGGTACTTTTGTGCTTTACTATCATATCCTGCTGCGTTTGCTACGTCCATAAGCTGCTTATTGCGACGTGACATCATTACTTGTTCGTAAATTGCCTTTGGATATGCTTCTGGAGCACTAGGATTTGCTACAATATCAACAGTAACAACTTCAAAGTCTTTAACTTCTCCGCTTTCGTTGACGTTGCCTGAACCGCGTGAGCTAACACCTAACTTAACACCACTTTCTAATAATGTTTTTACAATGTTACCCATTGGTGTAGGAAGAATTTTTAACTTACCTATACCGTTCGATCCGTCCATATATATGTCCGTAATCATATGGCTTACTCTGTCTAAGTTTACTTGCAAATCATCTGGATGGTCTGCTTCGCCTAATACAGAGTAACCGCTATCAATACGTTCTTTAATACTCTTTACTGCGCGGCCAATTTCTGTAACCGGATAAACACGTTGGTTTTGGTTACGTTTATCGCCTTGCATAAAAATACCACTCATATACAAGTCGCGACCTTTACCGTCGCGACTTTCTACGCTTTCGACTGTGACTCTCGCTTGATCAAATGTCAATACTTCACGTAGTGGTATATAAGTCATATTTTATTTTCCTGCGATTGGGCTACGACCGTTAGCTGCTTCTGGCTTAGCAGGAGCTTTAACTGTACGTAACTGTGGTGCAGATTTTTGACCTGGCTTGTTACCTGCTGCAACATTCATATCTTTAGGTGCTGCTGCTTTGCCGCCAGTTTCTGCTGCGCTACCGCCTAGCTTAACTGGTTTAGCTGCCATACCCTTAGCACCGCTGTTAGCAGTAACTGGGCTCTTTGTGTTTTGACCGTTATCACCTGGTGTTGGTTTTGCAACTGCGATTAAGTCTGCGCTTTCTTCTAGGCTTTCTTCAGTTTTCATTTCGTCGTCTTCGCCGCCGAATTCTTCTTCGCCACCTAGTTCTTCTTCGCCTTCGCCTTCTTCGCCGCCGAATTCTTCTTCGCCAGCTTCGTCAGCTTGTAGTTCTGCGAATAGACTCTTTAGTTCGTCTAGTGCATCTTCGACGTCTAGTACAGCGTCTTGTACAGCAGACATATCTGCTTCTTCGCCTTCTTCGCCGCCGAATTCTTCTTCGCCACCTAGGTCATCTGCGAATTCTTCTTCGCCGCCTAGTTCTTCTTCGCCGCCGAACTCGTCGTCGCCTTCCATCTCATCTTCGGAGAACATCTCTTCAGTTTCGATTTCTTCTTGTGCGGTTTCGATATCGTCTGCGAAGTCACCTTGTGCATCGTCAGTGATTTCTGTTTCGAAAACGTCTTCTTCAGCTAGCTCGTCGCTCTGAATTAGACTTTCGTAAATGCTACGACCTTTTTCTACAAAGTATGTGTGTAGAAGATCGCTAGCCTTGCCTTCTTCTTTATTTAGAATGTGCTCTAGCACTTGTTCTAGAATTTGTTTTGACATAGTATTCATCTCCTTTTGGCCAAAAGATACTGGGTTTCTTACGATTATTTAAGTAGTAGTTTAAAAATACCGCTTAAAACACCCGTAAAAACGCATTTTTTACACCAGTTTCAGTGTATATACCGCCAGTATCAATTATTGTTGAGCAGGTCTTTGATAAATCACACCTAAAATTTTGTTACGCTTTTGCTCTTCTACTTTTTTCATCTCACGAATTTTGCGTAATTTGTTTAAGTGTTTTAACGTCAGCCTAGGGCGACGAGTATCAGATGTTTGACGCTGATCGGAATTTTTTGAGAAGTAGTCGTGGTCTACTGGGCTACTACTTTCTTTAAGTTCTAAAAATTTCATTGTTATTCTCCCGGTGCCGGTGCTGGTGCAGCGCCTGCATCTTGCCCTGCATCTGATGCAGGTACATCGCTAAAATCTGTCGGTGCGTCTGATGGTTGATTAATACCCACTGCTCCTAGGTCGTTAGTGCCTAAGTCGCCGCCTATCGGTGCACCCATAGCTGCCATTGGATCTTCATCTCCGCCCTGGCCGCCTTTTTCTAGTGCATCTGGGTTTTCTTCTAGCCACATACGTTCGTTCTCTAGGATTTCGTCCTCTTCTAAGTTTAAGTACTTCTTGAGTACAAAACGCTTACTCATATATGGAACTTCTGCCATCTGTCCGAATATGCTTACACGGCTAGAGTTAAGTTCGATATCACGGTAAGCAGCAAAGTTTTGTGGTGGCACAAATCGTAAATCAAATGTACTTGCATCAACTTCAATGCCTTTAAACTTTAAAAATAACTTAAATTCTGCATCAAACTTAGGTGCTACTAAGCTCTGTATACGCTGGCAATACTTGTTAAAACGATATTCTTGAATGTATGCAGTGCCTACTTTACCGTCGTTATATGAAGCAGTACCGTCATCGGGTCCTGTTGGCATATAGCTGCTAGGGATACGCAATGCTCGCATCATCTTGTTAGTGAAGAACTTTAAGTCGTCAATCTGACCTAAGTTCTCACCGCCCGGAAGAACATCAACTTTACTACCGCGGCCGTCGGCGCTTTGTGCAAAGAAATAGTCTTCCATAATGCTTAGTGGGTTATAACTAGCATCCATCACAGTTTGTCCGCCGCCATTTCGGCTAGGAATTCTGCGCTGATGGATTTCGTTTTTAACACGTTCAACAAAGCTCATTGCCATATGCGCTGGCATATTACCTACGTCAATGTAGAATACACGGCGTTCTGGCGCACGTTGTACACGATAGATAATAATACTGTCTTCTAAAAGCTCTTTCTGCTTGAAGATTTTAAACACTGGCTCAAGTAAACTTGTACCAAAAGGCCAGTTCATATCCATACCCTCTGTCATCGAGAAGTGGACTATGTGTGCTGCATCTACACCTACTTCGTTGTCACGGCCTAAGTCGCTGCCATAACTTCTATAACCGCTAGTAGCAGAGCTATTAGGGTTACCGTTAACTGCTGGGAAAGCATTCATACTCATATACTGAGTATCGTGCTTTATAACTTCCGTTGCAGTTTTGTCCATCATATCTAATGCTAAGTTTTTAACAACGTACTGTTCAGGGCGCTTGCCCTTTGTTTCGTTAATAATAACTTTAGATAAGCTAGTAGGATCAATCCAAATTAATTCAAATGTTTCTGGGTCACGTACAAAGAACTGGTCGCCATACTTGATTGTACTGCGTATCATCCTGAATAGGCGCTTGTCTAATTCGTTGATACGGCACCATTGCTTTAGTGCCTTTTTAACAACCTTAACTTCTGTATCGCTAGGTGTTCCGTTAAAATGGCAGTCAAATGGTGTATCTGTTTTAGTATCGAATTGAGTACAAAACTCTGCAATGGTATCTAACGCTGCGTTAATTTCACTGTCTTGATCCATTTGGTCATATTGAGCATAACGGTCAACACGGTTAGGTGCTCCAGTGTAAACTTCGCTTAGGTAGTTACTGAATTTAGAGGCACGAACGTGAGCGCCACTTCCTGATTCTCGTTTTGCATCAGGATTTAGTGGACTCTTGTGCACATTAAAATATTTTTTCCATCCAGCCATTGTGTATTCTCTTCTCTGTTTGTGTATTTAGTACCCAGATCTTTAGTAGCTAGCAGTACTATTTGCTACTGCATCTACTGTATTTCCTGTGTTTTTAGCGATAACTGCTTGCTGTTCTGCGCTTTCTTGTGCTATTCTAGCTAGTCTTTCTAGATGCTCGGAGCTCTTATCTGCTGTTGCTCTTGTTGTTTCTGCTTTTGCTACTGCTACTGCTGCGGTAGCATCTTGCACAGATTTAGCAGTATTAGATGGAGTACTGTCCATAATAGGTGCGCTTGTTGTTTCGCTAGCTGCTCCGCTATCGCCGAATATTTTCTTACCTAGCCAACTGTTACGTAGCCAACCCATTAAGCCCGATAGTGCGCCCATTAACCCGTCTTGACCTAACCAATTAGATACTTTTTCTGCAATAACTGCGATTGCAGTGAATGGGCTAATAATTGCAGTTATTGCAACACCTAGTATGCCCATACCGTCTCCGAAGCCTTTAAACAAGCCAGTAAAACTGTCCCAAATATCACTAATTCTTTCAACAAAACTATCCCACATACCTTCGAATGGGCCTAGTACTAGTTCCATAAAAGTCTTGTCGCCTGGGAAAATTAACCACTTTAGTAAACCATATATACTAGCAGTAATTCTAGCAAACGGATCTAATACTGTTCCGATAACCTTGCCTGCTACAACTAGTGCATCTATTGCAAATCCTAATACACTTCCTAGATCTTCTAACATTGTACCTAAATGCTCAAACGCACTTTCGGGGATCATATCTAGGAATCCAAATAGTTTTGCAGTTACTTTTTCGTAAGCTGCGCTAATTTTATTCTGTATGTTTAGTAATCGTTCTTCGCCGCGCTTCTTTAATTCTTGTGCATCTAATTCGTCCTGGCTCATTATTACTGCACTCTTTGCTTTATTGTAAAGCTGTAACATCTGACTTGCTGCCTTGTCGCCTTGTTGTGCAAGTAAACGTAATGTAGGTAGGTTAGCTTCTGTACTAGCTAAGAATTGACGCTGCGCTTCTGCCATTTCAGTAGCAGTGCCTCCGCCCTCTGTTAGCATCTTGTTAAATTTAGTTAGTGCACCTAAATCAGTAAAAGGCGCTAACTGTGCACCTAGTTCCGTATTAATAATACTTAAACCAGCTGCTTCAGCTTCTGCCATTTGCTTATATAAGTCTCTACCTAAATCTCCAAATACTGCCTCAAATCCAGCACTAGCTTTAGCCATTTTAATTGCTGCATCTTCTGTGCTCTTGCCTAGTTTGTTCATACCTGCAATAACAATAGGATTAGCCATTAGGTCTTTCATACTACCTTGCAGTGCTTTTAAACTTGTACCTGTTGCAATGCTAATCTTACGTAACTGCTCCATACTATTACCGTATGTGCTTGCGGCTGCGTCTACTGCGGCATTGCCTCGTAAACCTGTTTGTGCCATTAACTTAACATAAGACGCTGTGCTTTCGGCTAACTGGGCGTTATTTTGTCCAAATGTTCCGTATGTTCCGCGGATGCTAGACTGTAACTCACCGAAGTTACGGGCAGCATCATAGGCATTATCGCCTAGGGCTCTATATGTTGCACCTGTTTCTTGTAATGCTTTATAAAAATCTTCTACGCTTATACCAGCTTTGTCTACTATCTGTGCGCTCTTACCTAAACTAGCACTAAAACCTAAACCTGATTCAATAGCCTGCGGTAGTACATTTAAGTATGTCCCTAGTAATTCTGCATATTTTCCCACCAGGTATGCAGTAACTTGCACAGCAGGACCAAATGCGCCTGCTGCATCTGCTGCTAGATTCATACCTTTAGCTACAGAAGTTAAGCCAGTTTGTAGTGCACTAGAACCTGAAAAATTCTTGCTGATAGACATTGCACTATCAGCCATCCTAGTTAATGCACCTGAACCTGGCTTGTATAAATTGAATATGTTGTTTGTTAAGTCTTTAAATTTCTTAGATGATATCGTTGCAGACTCGCCTAATTCTTCAATGTCGTCTCCTGCAGAACCGCCGCCGCCGAACGCAGATGAACCCTTGACTGCGTTAAGCAGGGATTTCATAGTTTCTTCGGTGGCCCATAGTGGGGCTTTTCCGCCATTAGGTAGTTCAATATCAGCCATTATCTGCGTATATAAATAGTAGAGTACTTAGACAGACTCACACTTTATTTATCGGAGAAAAACCAGTGAACACACAGACTATCAACCCTTTAATGCAATTTAGCAAAAAACCTGCACGATATATTAAAATTCCTAGCCAAGGTCAGGGTTACTCCAATCTCAAACTCACTGACTCAGGCGAAATTGCAGTATATCCAATGACAGCAAAGGACGAATTAATGTTAAAAAGTCCAGACGCTTTACTCAACGGAGAAGCAGTTATCAGCGTATTACGTAACTGTGTACCTGATGTTCCTAACCCAAGAGAGATTCAAATCATTGACATTGACTCGTTAATGGTAGCAGTTCGTATGGCTACTTACGGCGATAATATGGATATGGTTGCAACTTGCCCGCACGATAAGCACGAAAACAACGTACAGCTAAACTTACCTAGCTTACTAGATCAACAAACTTACTGGACTGGCTTAACAGAAATAGAAACATCTGACAAGATTGTAGTCAAAATGAAGCCTTATACAGTAACTGATCAAAACAAGACCAGCTTAGTTAGCTTCGAACAAATGACTGTGCTATCTCAACTTGATCGCCAAGAAGCTGATACACAGACAAAACTAAAGACTGCTAATAGTACATTTAGTCAGCTAATTGACGTTACCTTAGAGCTAATGACCAACAGCATTGTTAGTGCAACTACCCCAGACGGCCAGGAAATTACCGACAAGGCATTCATCAAGCAGTGGGTAGTAGGATTATCTAAAGCAGACTACGATTTAATAGACAATGCACTCAAGGATCTTATTAAGATAGGACTACCTAAGAGTATGAACATTAAATGTGATAACTGCGGGGAAATTTTTGAAGCACCTATTAACTTCAATCCTAGCGATTTTTTCGGATAAGGCTTTCGAATCTACGTGAAGAACCTGCCAAGCTACAGAAATACGTAGAGTCCATAGAAACAGATTCGGAAGCCATAACTAAAGATGTAATAGCACTGGCAGTCTTTAGTAATCAGCCTTATAGCGAGGTCTATAATATGGACCCAAAAGAACGCAAGGCCTTAGCTCAAGTACTCAAGGAAAGAGCAGAAGCAGAGGAACGTGCAATTAAAGGCAACAGATAAAATACCTGTGGCTATCCTTAATACGAAAATCATTTAGTAACTACACTAATAGCTGCTTAAAAGCAGCTTGATTTTCGTATTACTTCGTAATACTCAATCTACTTTTTATTATTTTATTGTTCGTTAAGTACTAGATTGTTTAATTGTAGAACTTAGTAAATTATTTCCCAGAGTGTTCAGTCACACTTAGCCTGTTACGGCTAAGAAAAAGCATTTCCCGTCGGATCTTGCCACTCTCTATTGCGGAAACCTAGTTGTCTAGGATAAGGCGGTTACGCTGTACCTTATTATACCTGCTTATATAACGCAACGTGCAGTCCCAATAGAGCTGAATCTACACGCTTGTGGGTTGTAATTGTCACCAGAGCCCACTCTTTTCGACTGTACATATACTAAACTCAGTTCTTTTCAAGTCACTGAACTACGTCCTGTTACGGATAGTGAGTTTTAGTCTCTGCTACTGCTCAGAAGTTCCTACCCTGCGACATCACCAGGGGCTCGGGCACATAATCATCTTGCCTGTGCTAGCATATAATCAGTAGAAATTGTATGTTAAAAAGGGGATTTAAAAGGGATTAAGGGTGAGTGCAGAGTTGCTTGAATAGCTGTGTGTTTTGTTGCCAAAATAAGTCAAAGTCAAAAAGTTTCCAAGTGCCGTATTTTTTGTTTGTATAGATGTTGTGAGGAATTGAGTTGTCCCAGGTATATGAGTCTTGTACGAGTATAAATTTGCCAATGCGGGATATTTTAATGAATAGAATGTTGACGTCGTTGGGATCAGCAACATCCATTAGTTGGTTAATCCAAGAGTCTAGTTGTTTGCACTCACCTTGCAAAAGTTGATGGAAAGGAAAGTCGCCGTAATTCTTACACTCGGCGTTAAATCGCTTGAAACTTTCCCCGGGAACAATGTCCCCTTTGAAGCTGCGAATTTGTCCTTCGTGTAGAAACTGCTTTCTAACCTGATTGCTGCCGCCCACATACGCACCAGAGCCGGGGGCTCTGATAAAAGATTCGTTATAAGTTGAAGTTAGGAACTTTGCAACGTCCCGTTCCCAGGAACTACCTTTTTGCTTTTGTGGACTCGGCATACAGTCTTAGTTATCTCATATATCCCTAAAATCACTTTTTAGAAGGTAAATGTTTAATCATTCTATAAAACTCGGGCTGCATACCTACAGCATTGCAGCTTGCGAGTCTGTCTGTGTTGTTTACGTGCACGTGACTTTGTATCTTATCGCAACCTAAGTCGGATATAACTTTTTCAAAGTGCTTGTGCATTATACTATAAAGGCCACGTTTTCTGTAAGAGTTATCTATTCCGCTTAATACAATCCACGCAGATTTTGCATTGCGTATTATATCAAAAACAATATGTCCTACTACTTTATCGTCTACTTCTACGAATACTGCACTGCAATTATTGTGTCCTGACATAGAAGAGTTAGTATGGCCTTTGTCTATTAGTTCTGCTAGATTTCTTAAAAATACAGGAGTTACAGGACTGTTGGTTAGCGAGTCGGTGTACTTCACAACAACTTGCGAACCCTTCTTATCTAACTCCCGTGCAATAATTTTTTCCATTTTATGTCTCGATCATATCGACATCGATGTCGAAAGTAGTAAAGCCGTTTTCTTTTGTTACTTTTAGGATAGTGTTAACTCTTCCTACTAGCTCGTCTCGATGGCTGATTAAGAAGATGTTCTTATTTTGTTCACGGCCCATAGACTTTAGAATGCCTAGCGCACTGTCTACACCGTTCGGGTCCATACCGCTATCTACAACTTCGTCTAGTACAGTTAAGTTAATAGGATGGTTTAGACTTTCAAACACATCACGGAAGCTCCAGCTTAGGCCTAGAATCAAACGATTACGCTCACCGCGTGATAAGTTATCAAAGTCGAATTCTTGTCCTAACTGTGTAATTTCTACAGTTAAGTCGCTTTGGAACTTAACACTATGAGGTAATCCTAGCTTTTCTAAGTAGTGCTCCAGGCGATGATTTAAGTATGTTAAGTTCTGCTCGATAATCTTTTTACGAATAAAACTGTCTTTGTTAGTTAGCAACTTGAGCAAGAACTCTTGATGCTCGTTGTACTTAGACAGCTCGTTAACTTTGTCCCAAGAGATTTCAGTAAGTGCAGTGGACTTTAAGTGACTAATTTGATCACTGTAGGGATCTGCTTCTAACAGCTTATCTTCAAGTTGGCGATAGAAGTTTTCAATAGTAGTCTTGTGATTAATAGCATCATCTAAGTTCTGATAGCGAACAGTAGGTGCAGTGCCTAATGTTCCGTGTTCTAGAATTTTTGCTTCAATTGAAATAATTTCTTCAACTTCTTTATCTAAATCTGTTTGTAACAAGTTGATAGCACTAGCAATTTCAGCTAGCATTGTTTCTTGTTTAGCATCGTGCAAGTCTTGTCCACAGGCGTGGCAAGTGTGCTCTTTCGTTTTAGATAGTGCAAGATTCAGTTCGCTTACTTGTTGCTCTAGCTTCTTCTTTGCAGAACTGTGAACTGATAGATCTTTGTTAAGACGCTTTAGTTGCGACTCTAACTCTTTCCATCGTGCAAGTTCTTTGTGTGCTGCAAGCTCGGCATCAATGTCTATGTTCTCTAATTCTTTAATAGCAGCGTGTAGCTTTTCAATGTCAGTTTCTCTGCTCTTGAGCCACAATGCACTGCGGCGCTCTAAGTCTGCAATACTTTTTTCTATCTTAAGATTGCTTTCTTGTTGCGCTTTAATTTTAAATTCTTCTTCTTTAACACTATCCTTGATGGTCTTAATTAGCTCTTTAAGTACAGTAGCCTTTTCGCTAAGTTGCGTGATACCTAGCAACTGCTCGATAATTTCACGCTGGTCATTAGCTTTAAGGCTAAGAAAAGGCGGAGTATAGGTATTAAGTGCAACAATATGCCTAAACATATCTGCACTTAATCCTAGTACACGTTCAATGTGCTCTTGTGTTAGTTTGCTTTCGCCTTGTCCTTCGTCAGTTCCACCATTGTTGACTTCGGAATCGTTAACAAGAAAGCGGAAGACGTTCGGCTTGCGCCCACGTTCGATTTTATAGCTGTGTCCGTTCTTTTCGAACTCAACAGTAACGAGCATATTTTTTGCGTTGGTTTTGTTAACAAGATTGTCTTTCCTGATATCAGTAACGGCTGTACCATACAGGCCGTAGCACAATGCGTTTAGCAGTGTTGTTTTACCAGTGCCGTTACGACTACCATCGCCGCCTTGGTCGAGGTTGTTGCCTAGCACCAGTGTTAATCCGTGCTGGTCGAACTTTACAGCTTGGCTAACGTTGCCTACGCTCATAAAGTTCTTCACAGTTAAGTTTTTAATCTTTAAGCTCATATCTTGTTATTTTAATTTAAACTGTTGTAGATTTCAATCAGTGTTTGCTTGTTAATTACATCACTATCAATAGCTGCAAGCTGGCTTAATACAATGCTATCGACGCTTTCGAATTTAATCTCGCCTTCGTCCCATTCCTGGGCGTGTTCGTCTTTCTTTGCAGGAATAAAGCTAATTTCACGAACTTTGTACACTTCTTGAAAGTTTTCTTTAAGAAAGTTGCTTTCTTCATATGAAATGTCAATATCTACTGTAACCCTTGCGAAAGTATTAGAGTCTAGATAGTTCTCTGGATTTTCGATTAGCTTAGATAGTGCAATGGTACGGAATTTAGGAGCATCGGGCCAGGCAACATATTTAGGTTCTCCTCCCCACTCTAGCATCATCATACCACGATCGTCGTCCCAAGCATCTGCAAAAGTATGCGGGAATGGGTTTCCAATGTAGTGTACATTGCCTTGACTTTGGCGTTTATGGAAATGTCCGCTAAACACATAGTCTTGGTTAGGAAAGTTTTTACTATTAAGTCCACCGTGGTCTGGCATCTGGACCATAGCATTCATATAAAAGTTTGGAAGCTCAAAGTGTCCAAAAACGTACTTAGACTTAAGAGTCTTCATTTGCTTCCACTCGTCTTCTACTAGCCAAGGCACAATAGATACGTTGCCATCTGTTAGGATATCATTGACAATGACTACGTTGTCAATGTTCCTAGCAAAAGGCAAACTACTAATTTCACGTTTCTCACGATAGTACAAATCGTGGTTGCCAGAAATCAAATATACCTTTTCGAAGTTTCTGCTTAGTGTTTCTAGATTACTAACAGTATAGTTCAATGTGCTAACGTTAACGCTAGCACGATGATCGTGCCAATCACCTAAAAAGATAGCTGTCTCGCAGCCGTTTGCTTTAGCAGTCTCGCAAAACCAGTTAACGAAATTTTCGCAGTCCTGATTATGCGACCTGCTGTTGTTGCGCCTACCAAAATGGATATCAGTAAAACACGCTACCTTCTTAAACAAATTACTCATCGATTGATCCTACATTATCTTTAAGGGCGAGAGCTCGCTCCTTCTCGATAATTGTAGCATACTCGTGTTCAAGTTGTCTAGTGAAACTGGGCATCTGTCCAGATTCCATTAGCAAGTCGTCTCTGATTAATTGGTTTTTCTTTTCGATGTTTACAATGCGGGTGAAACTATTAGTCAGCACTGCGGTATAGTAAGCAAACGGATTGTCGGACTTTGATTCGTCAAACTGTAGACCAATTTGGCTAAGTTGAAGTAATGCTTGTCCACGCATTTCTTCGATATAAGTGTATCCACGCCAGTTGCTACGCATACTATATCGTTCTGCTAGCTTTAGATACATTTTTGCGAGATTATTAGTAGTTTTTCCGTGTTCTACACTAAATTCTCCGCTAGTTAAGTCGCCTTTCCAGTGGCTCCTGACCACTTCTGTAACTTTGTCGTTGATAAATGAAAAGTGTTTGAACGGAGGAAAATTGACTTTAGTGTGATGATCAGCAGTGCTTTTTGGTTTATTCTTTCGTCCTGGTTCTTCTGGAATATGATCAAAAGTCATAATCCTAAACACAAGATCTTCGTTTGGTATTGTAGCAGGATCAATAACAAATTGAGCCATTTTTGGCTTTTCACCTTTGCTATTACGTTCTTGCCATTGTGCTATTGCTGCCTCTAATAGCTCTGCTGCTCGTTTATCTGCACGTTTCTGTCTGGCGTATTCGACGATACCCTCGGGGTACTGTTCGCTAACTGCATTAGATTCAATATCGGATATGTCAGCGACAATAACGTCATAATCTGCGTACTTCTTGTCGAGCAACCAACTATAAGTTAATTTACTTCTATGTATTTCCTTGAGCAATTCTTTATTACTCAAGTATATTTTAGGTGCATTGGTTGTCATATTGTTACTGTAGCAAAAATACTACACTGTTGTCAACCGAATCATTAAAACTAGTGTTTTTGTTTTCAATAAATACACTAAAGGATATTAGTATGCGAGCCAACGAACTTTCTAGATTTTTAGTAATTTACCCTGGTAGATTTCAGCCCTTCCACCTAGGGCATAAAAGCGTCTACGACTATTTGCTAAAAACATTTAAGTCTAGCCCAGTGTACATTGCAACTAGCAACAAAGTAGAGCCACCTAAGAGCCCATTTAACTTTGAAGAAAAGTCATATATGATGGAATTAACAGGTGTGCCGTCGAAGGCTATTGTACAGTGCAAACAACCTTACAAAGCAGAAGAGATTACTGCTAACTACGATCCTGCTAAAACTGTACTAGTGTTTGCAGTAAGCGAAAAGGATATGGCAGAAGATCCTCGCTTTGCATTCAAACCACTTAAAGACGGCCGCCCTAGCTATTTCCAAAGGTTTGACCCACACGGACAATTAGCAGGATTTGACAAACACGGTTATGTAACTACTGTGCCCACTGTTAATTTTAATGTGCTGGGTAAGCCTGTAAAAAGTGCAAGCGAAATACGTGCGCTGTATGCTAGTGCAGACGAGCAGCAACGTAAGCAAATTGTAGAAAGTTTATACGGTAAATTTGATGCTGGCGCATACAACATACTAAACAAAGGCTTATTAAATGGCTGATAATAGAGTTTACCTAAGGCTAAAAAGAGGGTCAGCCGATCCTATATTTGACTACCCTGTAATGGCACCTCTTAAGAAGTTCGGTGGTGTAATGTTCCCCTACACTCCTATCGTTCAGCACGTGCAGCAGGTGTCCTGGCAGCAAAATGCTCTAACCCATACTAACTATGCACCACAAGTATACGGCCGCACCGAGAATCCTAAAATCAACATTAACGATGCTAAGTTTACTGCTACCACAGATGAAGATGCACAATACCTATTAGGCGTGCTGTTCTTTTTCAAGTATATTACAAAAATGAATTTTGGTAAGCGTGACGGTAAAGCAGGTACACCGCCACCTGTGCTAGAGTTTAGCGGCTACGGACAAAGTCAATATAACAATGTACCTGTCGTTATAGCTAGCGTAAACTATCAATACCCTAACGACATAGATTATGTAAGAGTAAAGACTGCTTTCAGTGGCACTGGTCAAGAAGAACTAGTACCGGCAGTTATGTCTCTTAGTATAGATATGCTAGTGCAGTATAACGTTAAAGACATAAGAGATAATTTTAGTTTAAGTGATATGGCATCAGGCAAACTTGCAGGAAAAGGATATATTTAATGGAATACAAATCATCTAGCCCTTATTACAATACACCTGTAACTAAATTTTATTTAGATGTAGGCATACCTGCTATTCCTAGAGATGGTTCTGAGGTTCCTGTAACTATAGAACCTAAATATCACCGCCGTCCGGATTTACTAGCATACGAGTTATATGGAACTAGCCGCCTATGGTGGCTGTTTGCCGCAGTTAACCCAGACGTACTACAGGACCCTGTATTTGATTTTACGACAGGTAAAGAGATAGTGCTGTTAAGTAAAGAACGAGCACAAGAATATCAATAATACAAAGACACACAATGACAGCTAAACCGCCAATTGACCAAGTAGCAAACAAAGCTAAGGTAGTAAATGCTACACTAAGCAAAACATCCGCGGTTAACTCTGCCGAGCAGCAACAAAAAGATTCCAGAGCAAGAGACACTGCGGTGGTACCTGTACAGGAACAATTAGCAGCAGGTGCAAAGTTTTTAGATAATGTCCTGCAAGGCTACGATAACGTTGCTTACAACTTTAAACTAGTGATGGTTAACCCTGCACTAGTTGAAAACTTTGACATAACGCAAGGCATTGTGCTAGCACAGTCCGGTGTCACAACTGACTTAGTTATTAAAGATTGTTCATTTACACATATTGTAGGTTGGACAAATAAAGCACAAGGCGCATTCGCCCACAGTGGCAAGATGACTATTGTCGAACCTTTAGGTGTTAAGTTTTTAGATAAGCTAGTTACTGCTGCTCGTGCTCTTCGTATTCCTAATCATACACAGGCACGCTATCTATTAGAGCTAACATTTAATGGAAGAAACAAAGAAACTGGCGCAGAAGAAATGGGAATCACGCACCATATATGGAGTATCTTCTTTGTTAAAGTTCAAATGAAGGTAGGCGTAGAAGGCGGTCAGTATAACATTGAATTTAGAAATCAGTTAGAAGCAGCGCAGGAAAACATTGTAGAAAACTTAAAAGATATTGTTAACATCCCTGCTAATACCTTGCGTGATTACTTTGCAGGTTTAGAAAAAGCATTAAACGAACGAGAAGCAAAGAACGTGGGCATTACTAAGTTTGTTCCTAACGAATACAGATTTGTAATCGACCCGGAAATCGCAGGCTACTCTTTTGCAAACTTTAATCCTAGTCAAGTTTCTAAGTCAAAGAATCAACATACCAAGGACGGCAAAGCAGTTGCTTCGTTTAGAGAAGGTACAGGCATATTAGGTTTAATTAACGTTATTATGTCTGGCACAGATCAGTTTCAACACTTCCAAAAGCAGAAGTCGGGTGATACTAAAAAGACTAACGAAACATTAGCTACAAAGAAAGACAAAGAACAAGCCGACGTTGCAGCCGACCTAGCTAAATTTTATAGAGTGCAGACTTGGTGTGAGTGTACAGACTTTGACTTCTTTACTAAGGACTATGGTAAGAAATTAACGTTCTTTGTATTCCCTTCGCTAGCACCACAAATTATTACACCCAGTGAGCAAGACATTGCATCGTCTAAAGAATACGGCGAATACGTTTCTATGCAAAAGAAAGCAGCATTAGAAGCACAATCCTTGCTAGCTAAACGCTACGACTATATGTATACTGGTATGAACACTAGTGTAGAAGATTTTGATATTCAAATGAACTACTCGTTTTACCAGGCGCTACCTCCTAGTGATGCAGGCTTCGTTGCAGATGCAAGTCAGTTAGGTAAGAAGATGGATCCTAATCTGACACCTGAGTTATTAAAGGATAAGCAAGAAGTAAGAAAACGCTGGGAAGCAAACAAAGTAGAAATTACACGTTTAGAAACCCAAGGCAAAGGCACATCATCGGAAGCAGAAAAGCTAAAGAAGGAACAGCAACAACTAGCAGGCGCCTTGACAGAAGAACAAGCTCTTAAGAAACAAGCACTTGGCCCGTTACGAGTATTCGAGCAGAATCAAGGTAGAGGTTACAAGGAACCTAGACTACATTATGTAGACGATGGCGAAGTCGCTTACATTAACGATAGCTCATTAGATCCTCAATTTATTGTTTACCGATTCCTAGAAGATGATGTAGGAACAGAGTTGACCAGCGGTGGTGTTGAAGGCCCGTATGCTAAAAACAGAGGCGCATTCGCTTACGTGTTTAACCAACTGCGCCAAAGCGGCGATTTAATTCAAATTAAAGTCAGGGTTGTAGGTGATCCGTATTGGTTTGGTAGAGACAACAAAATTCTAGCAGACCTAAAGAAAAACATAGCAGGGCAAAAAAGCATAATGACTGCACAACAGTCTAGTGACTTGAAAAAGCAATATGCAGACTACGAAAAGGGTGCTAACTACTTTTATATCAAGTTCCAAGGCCCTAACGACTATAATCCTGCAACAGGTTATGTTGAATTTGACACTAACGATGTTATTAGCGGTGTGTACCTTGTAAAAACAGTTACGTCTACATTTGAAGGCGGCAAGTTTACGCAGACCCTAGATGCAGTCAAGGATATGGTTATTATGCAACCGTTCATCGTTAAAACTGAGAAACAGTTTACTAAGGATAGGACAGATAAGCTAGTAACAGATAAAGAATTCGCACAAAAGAATAAAACAGAAGTTAAGCAACTAGCAGACGCAGGCGATCAACGTGCAAAAGATATGTTAAAGAAACTCAAATAAATTAGTATATGGCAAAGTCTACATTAGCAGGTCAGGTAAGGGAACAGTATAAAGACGGATCAAGCGGCAGGATTAACCTAGCAGCAGGTCTCTACTTGGCTATTGTAAAAGATACAGTAGACGAGCAAAAGCAAGGTCGTATACGTGTATGGATTCCAGAATTTAAAAGCAATCCAGAAGATGAGTCTAGTTGGTTAACGGTTAGCTATTGCAGTCCTTTTGCAGGCGCAACAGACCCGTTTAAGCTAGGCAGTAACGTACAAGAGTTTAGCGACACACAAAAGTCATACGGTTTTTGGTTTACACTACCTGACGTTAACAACGAAGTTCTAGTAGCTTTCCCTAGCGGTGACTTAACAAGAGGTGTATGGTTAGGCAGTTTGTTTCAGTCAGCTAGTAGTTATGCTGTTCCTGGTATTGCGTATGGTAATACATACGGTGAACAGAAGAACGAATACTATCCTAGCGCAGAAAAGAATAAGAAAGATACAGACGGTAACGATGATCTGCGCCCTAAGCATACTACGCTAGGTACAGCACTAAACCGTCAAGGATTGTTGTCAGACCTAACTAGGGGTGCTGGTACTAGCAGTTCTATGCGAGAAAGTCCTAGTCGTGTGTTTGGTGTTCTTACTCCTGGCCAGCATCAGTTTGTTATGGACGACGGTGACGAAGCAGGCGGCAACAGTTTAATTCGTTTCCGTACAGCAAACGGCGCCCAGATATTAATAGATGATACACACGGTTTAATTTACTTTGTTAACAAAGATGGAACCGCCTGGTTAGAGCTTAATCAAGAAGGACATATAGATGCGTATGCTGCCCAAGGTATTAACTTAAATGCAGCAGGAGACTTCAACATACGTGCTGGCGGCAATGTTAACATAGAGGCAGCAGGAGACTTTAATGTAAAGTCCAATGAAATGCGTATGTTTGCTAATAATACTTTTAATCTAAGTTCAGTTAGCGGAACTAAGTTAAGCACAGGCGGCAATACTGAAATAGGTAGTAGTGGTGACCACATCGAAACCGCGGCGCACGTGCATATGAACGGACCGTTAGCAGCAGAAGCAACTCCACCTATAGTTAATCAATTACCAGTCAACGTTGTGGTAAGAAAGAGTATTGCAAGTAGAGTGCCAGAAGCAGAACCTTGGAAAGGTCACGAAGTTAGCGCCAGTACGTTAAGCAGAGGTCAGAGTAGTCAAACTGCGGCAGGCTCATTAGGCAGTGCAGGCGGCGAAGGCGAACCTAGTGGAGACGGTAAAGTAGTTGATACAAGCGATATTACTCCTACCGAAAATGTTGATACAAAGACTTGCACCCCAGTAGGAACACTACACGTTAGTAAGAATATTGTAGATTACATTATTGCCAAAGAGCGCTGGCGCCCTGTAGAGTACTGGGACTTTAGAAGCAACAGTATTGGATTCGGACATTTACAGGATGGCAAGAGTTATGACAGCCCAACTGAGTTTGACAACGGTTTAGATTGGGATGCAGCTTATAACAAGTTTTTACAAGACATTAAGAGCTTCGAAAATGCAATTAAGAGTTTGTTTAAGTCTACAAAATGTATGACACAGAACCAGTTCGATGCTCTAGTGTCTGCTGCATATAATATGGGCCAAGGCAACTTAATGAAGTGCAACTCTGGCGGGAAGAAGATAACTGACTTGGCTGCGGCAGGAGACTGGGAAGGTGTTGCAAATGCTATTGTAGGTTATCCGCACGAACAAGGCCGCCGTCAGGAAGAAGCTGTCATACTGAAGAAGGGTTACTATCCTCCTAATACTAAGCCCAAGGACGCACTAATACAAGAAGGTCTTAAGATTTGCAAGAGCTGGATTGAAGGCAATAGAGCACAAATTAAAGGGCCTGCTATAGACGGCAGACCCGGTGCATTCAAGCCTATATTTGGTGCTCCTACTGAACGTCAAAAGAAGCAATGGGCAGCAATTAAAGGCAAGTACGGATTATGATCGTGTCCCGAATCGTAGTCCTGTGATAAAAGCATCGTTTTCGTTTTCGAAATCTATATATACTCCATCTTGGGTATATCTGACAGAGTAATCGTCGACTCCTTTGTCTTTAAGAAACTTCCATACCTCTAGTAAACTAAGGCACCTTGCTATATTACTAAAACCGTTAAAACTAGTAGAAGTTGCAGGCTGTGCATCGTCTTTAATGAATACAGTAGCGCTCATTTACCTGCTAAGTCCTTCATAAACTTTTCTTTAAGTTTTTCGTCTAGTAAGTCCTGCTCATTTTTTAGTAAGTTAATGAATACTAGCTGTGCAGTTTTCGTTAAGAGTGCAATACCTTCGTCTGTTAAGTGACTGTAGTCTGCTCCTACTGAGCTAACATACGACAGCTTTTTATCTAATGCAGCCTGTTTGAGTACACCTAACAGTAAGTTAGCACATTCTTTATCGTTAAACCGCATCTTATAACTCACAGTCTTACTTTTTATAATAGACTCGGCCGTCCGTTTCAAAGTCCAAGCCCGCCATACGTCCCTCATAGGCGCGACCATTGTACTGCAATTTAATCTTAACTGACTTATTGATAACCAAAGTAATGCTCGAATTTTGCTGAAAGTCATAGACAACTGCTTCTGTTAGTTTACCGCTAGGCACGGCTTTAATTGTGCAATATTGTTCCATAGTTACACCTTGTATTTTTCTTGGATCTGTTTAATTTGATCTTTGTACTCTTGTTCTATGCGTTGATCCCGTTTGTATAGCTTATAGAAAACTATAGCCATAGGCACATAGAACAAAAAGAACGCTAGTAAGCCAGCTTCGTAGTTCATTCTTTACCTTCGCCTAAATGCTGCACTAAATTGTATGCAAGAGTAAAAAATGCGGCAGTGCTACCGTGCTTGAAATAATATTTTTCAGAGAGCCGACTAATCAAGTCCCCTAATTCTTGATTAACATCCGGCGGTAATCCAGTGCCGCCGACTAATACTTGTTGTTCCATTATTTGTCATCCCGGAAACGTACAAAGCGAGGGAAGCGCAAGCTATAAGTGCCGTCTTGGTTGCGAGTAACTGCGTCTGCTAACACTTCGGCAGTTTGCCCAAACAAATCGTTCTTATCGTTCCAGAACTCGATACGTTGTTCGTCTGTAAAGCCACTACCTACATTAACCGTAATGCTACGGCCAGCGTCTTCACCTTCGCAAATAATAGCGCCCATACGACCTTCGTTCTTGCCGGTACCCTCTTCTACACCGACTACAGTAAGGTCTAGTGTAATAGTAGGCTTAATCTTAAGCCAAGCGTGACTACGTTTGCACTCGTATTTTGCGTCAAGGTCCTTGAGCATAATGCCCTCGTAACCCCCTGCAATAGCACGAGCATTAATTTCTTTAAACTGTTTTTGACCCTCGGGAGTATTAAGGTCTACAATTTCGTGCCCAACAATCTCAACGTTAGGGGTTTCTTCGGCCCACAAGTCTTTCCAACCCTTTAGTTTGGCACTGCGATCTACTTGCTTGCGATCCCATACACCTTTGTTAAAAGCGTCTAGCGTAACGAAGTCGAACAAGTGCAGAACTGCATCATCGGTTTCTACGTCAGTCTTACGATGTACGTGCTTCATTAAGTCTTGGAAGCTACTAGACATAATCTCGCCATCAAACACTACCGGCTCGGTAATGCCCGTTACAGTCCTTGCAAACTGACGTTTGATGTTTTCGAAGTTAACTAGTTCTTTACCGTTGCGGCTAAACTGATCTACTTGCCCGTTGGGGTAAACAATAGTAAGCACACGAACGCCGTCTAGCTTGACTTCGATCATTTTCTTACCAGTACACTTCTTAGGATGGTCGGTACCATCGTGAGCCAGCTGGCAGCTAAACACAGGAATAGTTAGATCTGTGCGCCCTGCTTCCTTGACCACAGTGTTAATAGTCTTTTCGGTAATACCGCAACGTAGATCCTTAATAAGGATTAGTCGGTACCAATCATTCCACTGCTCTTGTGTAGCAACATCCATAGCAAGTTGGATAGCTTCACGAGCAGCATTACCGGTTAGCTCACGCTTACGCAGGCTGTCTGCAAGTTGCACAAAAGCACGCCAAGGAAATCCTTGTCCGCCGGGAATGTCCTTAACAGGAACTTGCTTAACTCCAAACGTAATTAACGCATCGTATGCCATACGAGCGCCATCGAAAAATGTACTAGCTTCTTTATCATTCAGCACACTTGCAATAATAGCTTCTTTAGCCTTGCGGCCAGGCTCTGCATTTAGTGCTTGTACAATTTGCCACGGTGTCATTGTTTGTCCTTAGATTGTAGATGTTTAAATTCACGCTTGAGCCAATACTTATACTTTGCAAAATATTCTTGCATTGCATAGTCAGGATCTTTGCCAGTCCATTCGTAAACTTCTTCTTTGTGTTCGTACCAGATGTTACGTACCCAATTTTTAAAAGCAGTGTTCTTCATAGTTAGTATAGCACAGGTTCTACTGCACGTTCGCCTTTGATGGTTTTTAACATTTCATCTTCTTGAGAAAAGATTAGGTGATGCTCTGCTAATATAGTGTAACGCTCTTCGCTTGTTTTACTTAGCCACTGCTCCACTGCTTCGTTACTACCTCTAGCTTCTGCAGGAATATAGTCCAGGACCCATCCTACTAGGTTCTTAAGTGCAGGAATAGTATTTGCAGGATGACTGCATTGTACAGCCCTTGCAAAGTCGTTGGCAAGCAGTGCAGTAAAAAACAACCCTGGGCTAAAACCGTGCACTAGATAATTGTACATAGGTTCTGCATAGTCTCTAGCCACTGACCAATGTGCAAAGGTGCCCATTAGTCTAGCCTTACTGTGTGCACCGATGTTCATTTGCATACCTCTGCGATGTGTTTGCAAGCGCCGCGGAAAGTAAAGCCGGGACAAGTGCAAGTCTTGGCCTCGGGGTCCACCCAATAGCTGTTGCCCTTGCTACCTTTAACTTCGACTAGACTAGATTCTGCCTTAGCCTTAAACAGTTTTGCATCTGCCTTAACAAACTTGCGACCACGCCGGTCGATTGCCAATGGCGTTTTGAAGTAAAAAGGCTCGCCCTTCCCGAACTTAATGTAAGCTACAGCCTTTTGACCGTCAAACAAGTAGATGTGATTTACTTGCACATCTACGTTCTCCCAGACTGTAACTTCTTTAAGAGCTTCCATATTAAGCCTCAACAGTGTAAGGCTTGTCCCACTTGCCAATGTTCACATCTACATACCAACCCACATCAAAGTAGTCAGTTTGAATGTCCGAGTTGTCGTGGTTGCCGTTGTTCATTGCAGGAATAACTTCGCTCAGGAACTTCAAAGCCTTGCCGTCGAAATGACGCTGGTAATGATACACGTTCACGTCGATGTCCTTAGTTGCAGGACGGAACGGCAAGTGTGCAGGACGAGGCTCAGCAGCACCCAAGCGATTAAAGGATTCCAGGAAGTCAATCTTGCCCGACTTAATGTTGAGCACAAGAGTTGAATGATTGCGAACTGCAAGACTAGCCTTAACGCCGTGCTTCTTGCAAATAGCCTTGATCTTTGGTGCCAACTTAGCTTTCAGTTCTTGGGAAACGTATGCCATCTTCAACTCCTGTTTTGTTACGCTATGTATGTATTATATACGAATTGGATTTATTGGTCAAATCAGCGACGATAGTGGTTTGCATAGCGATCAAACAAGAACGCAACAAACCCTTCGGGAACGAACCAACGTGCAAGGTTAATAATGCCTTCGTTTTTCTTGTCAAACGTAACAGCCTTTTTGGGCATAAAAAATGTGTACTCTTTTTCAGAATTTAGTACTTTAAACTTAAAGGCTTTTTCAGTTTCGCCAACAAGTTCCACGCCCAGGGCAGTGCAAACAGAGTAACCGGTTTTCCAAATGCTGTAAATGTTTTCCATTGTCAACTCCTGTTTTGTTACGCTATGGATCTATTGTAGCACTTTTGGATTTTTCGGTCAAATCGTGTCGAAAGTTGACAATAAATACATACTTTGCTACAATGGTAGCTTGTAGTAACTTACACGAGTTTTATAATGTCAGACACACTAGTATTAAACGGCGACTATCAGCCGCTGTGCATCTTTCCGTTAAGCACAATCGACTGGCAAACTGCTATCAAGGCAGTTTTTTCAGAAAAAGTCGTTGTGGTTAAAAATCACGACAATTGGATGGTGCATAGTCAGCGTCTGACTATGCCTGTTCCTAGCATTGTTGCAATGCGTGATTATGTAGATGCTACTCGCGGTGTTAACTTTAACCGCCGCAGTGTTTACATTCGTGACAACTACACTTGTCAATATTGCGGCAATAAGTTCCATTACGAAGACCTAACATTCGACCACGTTATCCCACGTTGTGATGGCGGTCAGACTACTTGGGAAAACGTTGTAACTGCTTGCCGTACTTGCAACTTCCTTAAAGGCAGCGACCTGATGGATCCGCTAACTAAGCCACGCAAGCCTACATATTGGGAAATGAGTAAGAAAGCTAAGGACCTTGTAATTATGATTAAAGATCCTGCTTGGCAAGATTACTTAAATTGGCCCGAGGACAAGTTAATTGTTAGGCCAGAAGCTAGAATGGTAGCATAAGAAAAGCCCCTTTAAGGGGCTTTTTTATTGTTGTTTAAAATCGCTAAAGTCCGGAGTATAGGATATGCGTTCGTTTACTTCTACGAAACCCCCGCACCTTCTGCAAATAACATCCGGTTCTCCGCTGGTTTGATCGAAACTGTGCCCACATTCGGGGTTAGTACAGTGTAATAGCCATTTGTGATATGTAGTGTCCATATCACTATTTAGCGCCGCATTGAGCTGATTTCCTTGGCTTCGTCATCACTAAAAATAGGAACAGCATTACTTTTGTGCATAGTACCGATGCCTTTAACCTTTGTACCTGTGTAGACTTTTTGTTGTCCTTGTGTACACGGCACCCAACCAGTGTCAAGGCTTTGAATTTTCTCAGTTTGACGAACGTGCGGCTTGCTAACAACAGGAGAAGCCACAGTAGCTGCTACCTTTGCTTTGCTAAACTTTGGAGTAAGTTTAGCCCACTCTGCTTGCTTACGTTCCCATTCGGCTGCTAGCTCACGGGCCTTGCGAGCCTCGGCCGCATTTCTAAACTTTTGTTTGCCTTTTTTCTTGCCACTAGTAGACAGCCAAGGACCTTCAAGATGCATCGTCATTATGATTCTCCAAAATCGTAGGTTGTTAGTGTAACACAAGTGCATTTTATGGTCAAGTATTAAGTACGCTGATAATTTTACAAATAAATAACAGTATGGCAAATTCACTTGTATATAAAGGTTTTACTACACAATCTTCTGTAATTACGGGCTCTACATTGTATGATTTAGAGTTAGCTAAAACTGATTTAATGAATCATTTTATGACACGTAAGGGCGAGCGTGTAATGGCACCTACATTCGGTTCTGAAATATGGGATTACTTATTTGATCCTATGAACGAGGATGTAATACAAATGATTAGAAACGATGTAGTTTCCATTGTAAGAACAGATCCACGCTTTGATGTACAAAGTGTTAATGTAACGCAATACGAACACGGAATCACTGTCACATTAGATTTATACTACTATCCAATGGACATATTAGATACATTAGCTATCACATTCGATCAAAGCGCAATAGAGGCAAAATAAATGACACAGGCTGTACGACAAGACAACTTATTCGCTAGTGAAAACTGGCAAGCGGTATATCAGAGTTTTAGAAATGCTGATTTTAAAGCATACGACTTTGATACATTACGCACTGCTATGATAGACTATATTCGTTTATCATACCCAGAAGATTTTAACGATTGGATTCAGTCTAGTGAGTTTGTTGCTCTAATCGACTTAATTGCTTTCTTAGGTCAAAACCTAGCATTCCGTGTTGACTTAAACAGCCGCGAAAACTTTATTGACACCGCAGAACGTCGTGAAAGCATTTTACGCCTTGCACGTTTTGTAAACTACAATCCGAAGCGTAATATTGCAGCTAGTGGCTTATTAAAAGTTAAAGCAATTAAAACCACAGAACCTGTATATGATCCTTACGGTTTAGATTTAAGCAATAAAATGGTACAGTGGGTTAACGTAAATGACCCAGACAATTACGAAAAGTTTATTACTATTCTAAATGCCGCTCTTAACCCTGATCACAAATTTGGTAACCCTGTTAAAACAGGTTCTGTGGGCGGTGTAGTTGCACAGCAATATGCACTAACTAATATTCCGGGTGATATTGTTACTGTATCTTATAGCGCAAACACCGGCGGCAAAGAAGACAATTTCGAAATCTGTAATACAGATTTCTTAGATTTAGGGTTCTTTAAAGAAGCAACCCCTAATCCATACGGCGCATTTAACCTAGTATACCGTAATGACAATGCAGGCAATACAAGTCCTAATACTGGTTTGTTTGTATTGTTCAAGCAAGGTAAGTTAATCAAACAGGACTTTAACATTGTCGACTACGTAGAAAATCGTGTAGTAGATATTGATATTCCTAATGTTAACGAAGCAGACGTTTATGTGCAAAGCATTTCAGCTGATGGTTCAGTTGTAGAAGATTGGAGTAAAGTACCTAACGTATCTGGCAACTCTGTAATTTATAACTCATATGCACGTGGCGTTAGAAAAGTATATAGCGTGATTACACGCCAGGACGATAAGATTAGTATTAAGTTCGGTGACGGCTTATTCTCTGAAGTTCCTGTTGGTTTAATTCGTGTTTGGGTACGTACAAGTAATGCCCAAGCATATACTATTAAACCTAGCGATATGAAGAATATTACCTGGGACGTAGGTTATTACGATGCACAAGGTCGTCAGCAATACCTAACCCTAGTAGCAGATTTAGAATACACTGTTAATAACAGCAGCCCTGCAGAATCATTAACTAGCATCAAAGCCAATGCACCATTGGCATATACTACACAAGACCGTATGGTTACTGCTAGCGATTATACAGTATATCCTTTAACACAAAGCGCAGACGTATTAAAAGTTAAAGCAGTAAATCGAGTACACAGCGGCTTTAGTCGTTATACAGATCCGCTAGATCCAACAGGCACATATCAAAACATTGATATGTTATCGGACGATTTCTACATCTACAAACAAACAGATACCGCAGCAGATGTGTTTAAAACATCTAACCAGTTATATGTTAACGACATATTAGACACTTTACAGAAGCATTTAACTCGCGGCGGTGCAGTTAACTTGTATTATGCTAATTACTCTGCGTTAGATTTTGCAAGCCAAGGCATTACTTGGAACAATGTAAGTACAGTTGCAGGAATGTCTACAGGATATTTTACTGTAAATTCTCAAATTGTTGCAGTAGGCACAAACGAGCAATTAAGCAATAGAAAACAGTTGCACGTAGGAGCATTAGTAGAATTTACTGTTAACGGGGCTACTGAATGGGCAGCAATAAATTCTGTTAGTTTAAAAGGACTAGGACTAGATAATGCAAGCGGCATAAGCACCGGCTTAAAAGTTAACGGTGAAGGTGCAATAACTATTAGTAAAAACATACCAACAGGTGCAACTATTACCAGAGTTATCCCTGCACTAAAGAAGAAATTCGACCAAAAAGAACGTGCAGACATTTTAAGTAACCTTGGAAATAAATTTAACTTCGGTATTAGATACAATTATCTAACTCAAAGCTATGTCATAGTAACTGATGACAATGTCAATTCTACTGACTTCTTTAGTCTAAGCAACCAAGGTGATACATCTGGTCAAAATAAAGATGCTAGCTGGATTTATTACATCTCATTTGCAGATGGACAATACCTAGTAAGACAGAAGCTATTAAAATATATTATTGGTTCTAACAAGAAGATCAAGTTCGGTAACATTAATTTCTTAGAAAATGCGAAAGACTCACTAACATCATTTAAAGCAGACGTTGTTAAATTCCTTAAGATTAACACCGTGCCTTCTGGCAATACTGTAATAGGCAAGCCTGTTGAATTTAGCGTGGCTAGCTATTTTGTAAGTGCAGACGGTTACACTGATACGAGTAAAGTAATTGTTAAGGTAGCCGATTCTGATAATAACTATCTTCCAGACAACCCTTACACATTTGAAGAACTAGTAGGAAATACTAAAGTTAATGTGGCAATAACAAACGCTAGCGGTATCATTCAAACCACAGTAACAGAATCTACAAGTGGTACATTAGCTGGCCGCACAGATTTAATAGGACAATGGAAGCATTATGCAGAAAGTAACCAGCGTATCGATCCAGCAGTAGTAAACATTATTGACTTGTTTATATTAAGCTCTAACTACGATACAGATTTTAGACGTTGGATGAAAAACGACGGCAGGTTAGTTAATAAGCCGCTGCCGCCTACTACAGTTTCATTAAGCCAGCAATTTGCAGATTTAGAGTTAGTTAAGACTAGCAGCGACACTATTGTATTCCGTCCAGCAAAGTATAAACTACTATTCGGCGCACTAGCTGACCAAGAGCTACAGGCTAGATTTAAAGTAGTTAAGATGGCAGGTACCAGTTTAACTGACAACGAGATTAGAAGTAAAGTGCTAGCAGCTATTGACAGCTTCTTTGATATACGAAATTGGACATTTGGCGAAACATTCTATTTCACTGAAATGGCAGCGTATATACATACACAGTTAGCAGGCAGCATAAGTTCTATCGTTATCGTTCCTACAAATGGCAGCAGCCAGTTTGGTAAATTATTCCAAGTAGGCAGTAACGCAGATGAACTTTTTGTTAGCTGTGCAACAGTAGCAGATATTGAAATTATCTCACAGATTACAGATACAAACATTAGAATAGGTAAATGATGTCAAACAAGAAATTCAGCGCAGATCCAACTAGCGTAAAAAATTCAACAGTTCCCAATGATACTAATACAGAGTTCATTAATGCAGTTGACTTTTTACCTAAGTATCATCAAACTGCTACTAACAAAAAACTGTTTAACGTTACACTAGATCCGCTAATCAGCAAAGGTACCGCGGAAGACATTAGCGCATATGTAGGGCGCAAAAGCGGTACAGTATACCGCCCGGCACGCGACCCGTACCTAACCGAAGTAAGAAAATCTCGTGAAGATTCACAATTAGACATCGGTGTTGTTAGCAAAGACAGTTCCGGTAATGTTACCGGTATGATTGCGTACGGCGATTTGTTAGACAAGTTTAAAGCACAGTACAGTAACTTTACCGCAGACGACTTAGATGTCGATTACTTTACCTGGGCGCCTCCTATAGACGCAGATAAGTTTGTTAACTTCTCTCACTATTACTGGCTACCATATGGTATGCCTGCAATCGAAGTGTCAGGTGATATTGATATCGATGCAGACATTGTTAGTAAAGCTGTGTATGTAACACCGACTCAACCTAATGGCAAGCGTTTAAATTTCCACAATGGTGCAAAAGTATTCTTTACTAACAACAATATTGCTGATAAGAAATATGTAACACTACCGGACGCATCTCGAAAATTTGCTTATTCTACAGGTGCAGAATATAGTGTAGCAGACTTAATTTCTGCTAATTACATCCTACGTGTATCTCTAACTTACTCGACCGTTGAAAACTTTTACGGAGAACATACTGTTTCTAGAACAGTAATGCTACCTGAGTACAGTAAAGTTAACGGTGAAGTAGTAGGCGTAAATTGGAAACAAACATCCGACGGCGTTTTAACTATATCAGATTCAGTGATACCAGCCGAAGCAATTAGCGGTTCAATTGAAGTCGAAGTTCAAGTCATTAACCGTCCTGTAATTTTTACAGTTGACGGAATTAGCAGAAGAATAACACTACTACCTCAACAAGCAACAGACCCTCGTACAAGTTATGTACTGTATCTCCCAGAAGGTTGGGACACACAGAATTGGGACATTACTGCCTGGGATGCAACTACTCCTGGCCACTTGCTACCAGAGTATATTGTAATGGCTCGCGGATCAAATAACTGGAATGCCTGGAGCAGAATTAACCAATGGGTACACATCGAAAGCATTCAAGAAACTTTCGAGTTCGTAGGCAAAGACTACAGTTACCTAACAACTCCCGAATTTAGAGGCAAACGCCCTATCATCGAGTTCTATACAAATATTGCGTTAGTAAATCACGGCGACTGGGCAACCGGTCAAGTCGATGCAGTATTAGACGGAAAACAAGACGTACTGTCTTCAGTGCTAGGTCAAGTTGCAGCTAAAGTTGACGGTGTTAACATCTACAATAAGAATAGAATACTAGTATTAAACACAGGGTCAAACTTTGACAATAAAATTGTCACCGTCACAGGTGTAGGTGAATCAATTGAATTTGCTTTCCCTGCTGACGCAGACCCGACAACAGAACGCACAGTATTTGTGCGCTCAGGTAAAAAGTACCAGTTCAATGAATTATGGTACGATACCTATTTAGATACTCCTGTATGGAAGCTAGCACAACAAAAAACTAAGCGCAATCAATTCCCTCAGTTTGAATTGTATGATGCCAACGGCATTAAGCTAAGTGATACCAGCGTATATAAAAATTCTAACTTTACTGGTAGTACGTTATTTCAGTACAAGGCAGGGTCATTCGTTGATCCTGTACTAGGCTTCGGGGTTGAATATGAAGATAACAGCTATGACATAGTTTCTGCTAGCAGCCCGTATAGCAAAACCTTTGCTAACTTAAAATTCTTGTTTACACAAAATGCAAGTGACTTGTACTACGAAGTCGACGGCAAGCGCACAGCTATACCGGGATACTACTACCACAAAGTCTATAGAGAATCAGAGTCTGATTACTCATTAAGCAACGGTTGGGTCCGTAATAGCCAAGAACCTATTACATTCCAACGTATTAGCAAAGTAGCTGCATCTTCTACAGAATCTGTAGTAGTGCCTGCTGATATATTTGCTAGCTACGACTATCAGTTATTCCTAAACGCAGGAACTCCGTTCTTTAACATTATAACCAAGGAAAACAAGTTAAGTTTATTAGATCCTCTAGAAAAGCATTTAATTTTTCCTATCGGTAGAACAGCAACAATTTTTAACTACACAGGCATACCATTAACATTATTAGACAAGTACAACAATCCGTTGTCTAATGTAACTAATAACGGCGCTGATTACGGGTTAATTACAGTCGATTTAGATAGTACAAACGTAGATGCAGGTGAATCTGGTTGCCACTATGCCTACTATACTATAAACGGATATACCAATGCGATTGAAATGATTGATCCTAAACAAGATCCTCGTTTCTTACAAGTAAGAGTAAATGGCAGAAAACTAAGTTCTAGTCAGTATATTCTAACACAAAACATCGATTCTACTTACACTGTACAAGTAGACAACTTGTCTAAAAATGATGTAGTAGAAGTAATGTTTGTAAGCGAAGAACATTATGGTGTATATGCTACTCATAGCACACTAGAAGCTAATGCAAATAATGCAACAGTTTACGAAACAAGCTACAGCAAAGTATTTGAACATTTCACTTCGGTTATATCTAGCCAGCTGGGATTTAAAGGTAGTGCATATGGTTCTAACACTTATCACGAGTCTGCAAGAAACATCGGTTTAGGATATGTAATACAACAGCAGCAAAACAGCTTACTACCTATTGCCGCACTAGCTAACGCAGGCGCAGATGTATTAACAGTATTAGAAGCAAGTGGTACACGCTATGCTAACTTCAGAGCTAAGTTTATTACTAGACTACAGAACATCAATAACGTATTAGACGTTAATGCAATGATGCCTGCTGATTTAGTAGATACAGTACTCAAAGCAATGAATGTAGGCAAAGATGCATCATTTGTAGACGCATTTAGCAATGTTGCATACTACAGTGAATATTTAGAGTTTAACTATACTGGCGACGGCGTAACTAAATCTTTTGCACACAATAAGTCCGAATTGTTCAACGGCAACAAATATAATCACGTGTACTTCTATGTAAACGGATTAAGTATGCCTGTCGGTACTGCAACAATAGGAACAACTACAGTAGATTTTGCCGTAGCACCTGCATTAGGTGAAGCTATTAAAGTAAGGGTATACAGTGCAAACAGTTATTCTTTTATTCCACATAGCCTGGCAACTTTAGGCATAAACAAGATGCACAACCCTGCGGTGTATACAGACACTACTAAAGGTTCAAGGAGATACATTCGTTGTCACGATGGTAGTGAAGTAACAATGTATGACGGTGTATATCAATATGTTAACAACGCTATATTAGAATTAGAACGTAGAATTTATCTAAACTCTAATAGAGCACAATTATCTTTTACTGAATTTAGTACTACTAACATACCTGGATACTACCGCGTAACTAGCGAAAGTTTACAGGACTTAAATCGCTATCTAGAGCAGCACTATCTTGTTTGGGCATCTAACAACAATATCCTAACAATGGAGAATACAGGTTATGATGAAACTAATCCGTTTACTTGGAATTATTCTAGCCCAGAAAACGCACACTTAGGCGGCGGCAGCTATAAGGCAATCTACCAGTATCTATTCGACACTTCGACTCCGCATTTAACTCCTTGGGAAATGTTAGGTTTTAATTCTAGTCCACAATGGTGGGGAGAACATTATTCTTGGACTAACGCTACTAAGCGAGCAGCGTTAGAAAATGCGCTACGCAAAGGTATAACAAGTGATCCTAGCCAACCAGTATCTATAGAACCTAGGCTTGCACGTGTGGGTGCAGTATTTCCAGTAGATGCAGCAGGCAATTTATTAGATCCTATTGCAGCAGGCATTGCTAATAACCCGGGGGCAGATATTGCAGCAAGTGACTGGAAATTTGGTGATATTGGCCAACAAGAATATGCTTGGAGGACAAGCCCTCACTTCCAATGGGCATTGGCAGCTTGGGAATATGTAGAGTGGCCAAGTAAATTTGTCGGGGCAAACTTTGATCCGGTTAACCTAGTGAGAGTCGCTAACAAAACACAAATTGTTAATGTGGACACACAAGTTAGAAATTCACTAGCTTCTACTGTGTTACATCGCCAGACTGGTGAATACAAGTATGGTTTAAATTATCTATGCACAGAGTACGTTGTTTCTCAAAATAAAGACTTAACGGCATATTTTGATTCTGTACATAATTCTACTGTACAGCTAATACACAGAATCGGCGGCTTCGCAGACAAGAGAACATTAAAGTACAAAGCAGATACATTAAAATCTTCTGCTAGCGGTTCATTTGTGCCTGAAGAAAACTTTAGCTTACACTTATACGAAAGCGCACCTATTGCAACTGTATTCTATAGTGGTGTCAAAGTAACTTGGACCGGTACTGCATATAAGGTAACAGGCTATGACAAGATTAATCACAACTTTGTTGCTTATATGCCTAAGCAAGGTGGCCGTAGTCGTGCAGTAACATTTAACGGCATCACAATGCTAGATGTATTAGACTACAGCGAAACTCCTAGCGTTATTCCATACGGAACAGAGTTTACTTCTAGACAAGATGTTTACAACTTCTTTGTAGGCTTACACAAGTATATGACAGAAATAGGCTTTGTGTTTGACCAATTCGACACTGAACAAGATGGCTTCTTGGACTTTAAACTTGCAGGTAAGCAGTTTATGTTCTGGAGCGATAGTAAGTGGGAAGCAGGCAACTTTATTGCACTAAGCCCGTTAAGCAACGTAATTAAATTTAACTACAACTACGGCTGGGTACAAGACTACAATAAAATTACGCAGTTTGATCCAGTAGTAGACATTGAAGGCAAGCGAGTATTAATTAACGACATCGACGTCGACCGTGTAGAACAAGGTATTGTTACCATTTCTGCAAAGTCTACTCCTATATACGGAATTGCAATTAGAATTGTAGAGCTAGAACACGCAGCTATATTCGACAACTTAACAATATTCGGTGACACAATATACAATCCGCTATACAGGCTAAAGCAGTACAGACTAAAGTACATCGGCCAGCGCACAAGAGATTGGGACGGCAGCCCTCGCACACCTGGCTTTGTTATTAACGGTGATAAAATACTAGGTAACTTCGATAGAATAATTGCTGACATTAGCGACAAGTATTATTCCGTAGAAGGTTCTACTCAGAACACTAGATTACAGGCGACAGCACGCCACTCTGTTGGTATGGATGGTGCTAGTGCGCTATCACGTATAATAGATAACCCTGCTACACAGTTTGAATTCCAACGCCCGGCTGTCAGACAAAAAGGCACTCCTGCTGCATACAGCAAGCTACTACGTACCTCTTTAGTTGACGAGTACTCATCTGATTCTATCCTTGCTGATGAAGAGTGGATGTTTAAACTAGGAGATTTTGGTAATATTGAAAGTATTAATAGCTGGGAATTTAAACTAGCACAGCAAGAAATTAAAGACGCGGTGCAGTTATTAGAGTTCGACGATAGCTACAAGTTTAACCAAGTAGACAGGTCATATGCTAAGATATACGACAAGGCCACTGACACTGTAATTACTATGCCAGCCGATGATGTACGCTGGATCTACAAACCTTACGGTTCGGAACGTCTTCGTTTCCCTACTAGAAAGCACAGCGATGCCGGTTTAGAGATTTTATATCCTTCCGACAACGTTACAGCAGGATATGCAGTAGTAGCAGATGCTGACTTTACTTGCAATAATTTAGATGATGTTGCGGTATTGTTTAGTTCTTTAACTGAGCTAACATCTATCCCGCAGTGGACCAGCATCGGCAACTATAAGCCGGGCGATCTGGTACGACACAATGGCCAGCTATATAAGAAGAAGCCTACTATTATTGCTAACAGCACTGAGTTTGACGTAACACAATGGGATACAGTAACCGAAAAGAGTTACAAGCTATGGATAGGAGACTATATTAGCAACCAAGACGGGTTAAATGCCGTAAGAAGCACTAACCAATCTGTTCCATTGGGCTGGAATATGTTAGTCCTACAAGATACTAAGTTAGCAGCAAAGAGTATCATCTCTTCTAACTACGATTTACCTACTGCTCCTGCTATAGTAGAATTTGAAGTAGCACACGGCTACACAGTAGGCGACTTCGTTGTTATAGTTAATAGCGGCACAGCGGACGGAATTTACCCTGTGCAAGAAGCAGACGAGTTTACTATTACAGTAGATGCACTAGTTCCTGCTGATATATTAGGCAAGGGCAAGGTTATGGGCCTACAGCCTACACGCTTCGATAATTTAGCCCAATTAACTGCTACCTTAACATCTGCTAAGTACAACTGGCAAGAACGCCAACACGGTTATGTAGATAATGTAGCAGGTTCATATACAATTTACGAAGTGGATGCAAACGGCCAGCTGGTAGTAGATACAATGGACGCCGAGCCTGAGCAAGACTTAGTAGACACACGTTTAGTTAACTCTGTTAAAATATACGACAAAGTTTCAAATAGGCTGCTAGTTGATTTAGATATCTATGATCCGTACAAGGGCTTTATCCCACGTGCGGCTAAGAACAATATCGACATTCGTAGCAACTACGACCCTGCGGTATACGACTTTACTTCAACAACAGACGACGATACTAGTGCAACATCTAGCTGGGGTCTAGATCAAGTAGGCACAGTGTGGTGGGATATTAGCACTGCTAAGTTCTTAAACTACGAAACAATGACTACTGCATACCGTCGTGCAAACTGGGGTAAATTATTCCCAGGCGCATCAATTGACGTATATCAATGGGTTGAAAGTCCTGTTGATCCTATAGCTTACAACAATGCTAGCCAATCTGGAACACCGATTGGTGATTATGTGCCAGTAGGCGTTGCAAAAGTACAGCATTTAGATCAGACTGATGTTTACAGTTACAGTACACGTGACATTATTAATGCAGACGGTACTACAACTACCAAATATTACTTCTGGGTTAAAGGCCTAGACACTGTTGCACAAAACAGAACAGACAAAACATTAAGTGTAGCAGCTATTGCAGCAATTATTAAGAATCCGTCTGAAGCAGGTATAGCTTGGGCTGCTCCTATTTCTGACAGTGCAATGCTAATATCCGGTGTAACAGGTTTCCTAAACAATGATTCTACTAGTGTACAATTACAGTTAGTAGACGTTAAAGAAGACAACCTAGACATTAGTCCTACTGTTCACAGTCAGTGGATGCTATTACGAGAAAACGATAGTGTTAACCGTGTTCCGGAATGGCTACACAACAGACTACGTGACAGCTTGGCGGGTTTTGACCGCAACATCGAAGTTGCCTTCTACGCAGACTACAGTAACACTAAGAAATATACAGCCGGTAGTGTATTCTATCGTCCTACTGACGGCAACTACTACAGAGTGTTTAGAAATATGTCATCTGCAGATTTGGCAGTAACATTCGATAAGCGTCCGTTCTATAAGCTATACGACTATACATTGCTACCAGCTGACTTCCAAAAGCGCAAGCGTATTGCTATTCAAGCCCGCCGCGATGTTCCTAATTTCAGGACTAGCGAATTCGACAGATTTGGTAATAGAATTCGCCCAGCGCAGCAAACCTGGATCAAGAATCGAGACGAAGCACGTAGAACATTTATTGCTAGTGCAAACAAACTACTAGCAACTATGGACCTATTTGACACTGTTCCAAATTGGAACAAGCACCTAGTTGAAATTACGTCAGGTACACTAAGCTACGACATTACTAAATTCTACACTGTAGTAGATTTTGTTGCAGCAGACTATAGTCCTACTAAGACTATCGTTAAAGAGTACGCAACTGAATTAGACATTAACGTAAGCGAGTTAAGTTCAGGCGACTATGTACTAGTGCAAAATGCTACAAGATATGCAGTATATCAAATATCAGGTAGCGAGCGCATCTTAAAATTTAAGAGCAATGCAACTATACAGTTCACTGAAGACTTATTCAACAGCTTAAAACAACAATATAGCTGGGACCTTGCGCCGTGGGATTTCACTAAGTGGGATAACGAGCCAGGTGTAGAATTCGGCGAAATTGTAACAGCACTACGAGAAGATATTTTTATAGATAACTACGCAGTTAATTACAATAGACTATTCTTTGATATGGTACGTTACATATTCAGCGAAAATAACAATGTCGATTGGATTGCCAAGACCAGTTATATCTACATCGACAACCTAGACGTTGATAGCCTAAAGCAACAACCATACCTAGACTTAGACAAAGTACAGCAGTATATTGATTACATTAACGAAGTTAAGCCTTATAGAACTAAGATTCGTCAAGTTATCGATACACGCAGCGTAACAGATACAGCGTCAGTTACTATAGAAGATAGCAACAGTCTAGAAATAGAAGTTAAGTTTGATAGAACTGACGTGCGTCCAGTAGAAAGAAACTATATCTCAGGTGGCCGCTTTGGTGTAGAAAATGTAGACAACATTTCGGGCGGTGTGTTTGGTGTAATAAACGAAGATATAATATCCGGCGGCACATTCGGTGCTAGCGAATTAATCGGCGACCAAGAAATTGCACTGTTAACAGTATCCGATGCGTTACAATTAGAAGTTGTAACCAAGTATGACACTGCAACATACAGTTATGCAGCTTACATTACTGATTCATTTGCTAAGTACTACGCATTGCACAATTCGTTAACTACTACCCTAGTTTCTGCAATCACTAGTGATACAACAGAGATTGAAGTAACTGACGGTAGCGTATTACCTGCCCCTGATCAGTTTACAAATACACCGGGTGTTATTTTAGTAAACGGTGAGTATATTGCTTATTTTGAAAAGCAAGGCAACATACTGCGTCAGCTAGTAAGAACATACGGAACTATCGGGTTAAATTCTCACGCAGCAGGATCTATTGTTTGCAGTGTGCAAGAATCTAACAAATTACTAAGCCCACTAAGTGGGCACATTGGGTACAATGCCCCTGGATTTACGCTATTAGAAACTACTTCAGGCGATGCAACTAGAATTGTAGAAGAGCAAGGTTTTTAAAAGCATAAATATGAATAGATAAAAGGTTTATTATGTATACAGAAGATACAAACATTTCAATTGAAGGGCATCTTAAAATTTGGGACGATGCCCTTGGCGAAGACCAGGGAGTACTAGTCGATAAGCGTAATGCAGTTAACCCCGAAAACCTAAGCGTAGCGTTGGCTAAGAGCTTAGGTAATGGAGGCGGTACTGTATACGAGATACATTTCGGCAACGGTGGTACTGTTATTAACGACCTAGGTGTTATCACATACAATTCCCCACGTGTAGCTAGTGAAGCGGCTGAACTGTATTCTCCTGCATACTATAAAGTAGTAGACGCAAACGATACTGTTAACAACACTGACCCTACAAAAAATTACATTTCTGCACAGCACTTAACTGGCTTAAATTATACTGATATTGTTGTTAACGCAGTTTTAGACTACACTGAACCTAACATTTCTAGTCCGTTTAACCTAGCAAACGCTAGCCAAGATGCACTAGACAATGCAGCAGATTTTAACGGCGCATTTGTATTTGACGAAATCGGCTTAAAGAGCAAGGGTGAAGAATTAAACAGCGGCCTACTGCTAACTCATATTACTTTCCATCCTGTACAGAAGTCAGCTAACAGACTTTTCCGTGTTAGATATACACTAAGAATACGTGTTAATTGAACTATAAATACAAGGCAAGGATTTAACAATGGCATACGAAATTAACAAAACTAACGGGGAAGTGCTAGTATCTATTCCAGACGGTGAAGTAGATGTTTCTACTAGCATCCGTTTAGTTGGCAAGAACTATCCCGGTTACGGTGAAATTATGGCAGAGAATCTAGTTAATATGCTAGAGAACTTTACTAACTCTGCTCCTCCTACTAATCCGATTGTAGGACAAATTTGGTACAACAGCGACGAAGACCAGTTATACTTTTTTGACAAGAATTATGTTTGGCGAGTTGTCGAAAGCTCTTACGTTGGTACACAAGTAAAGAGTATGAAGATTGTCGACACATCTGGCATCGAGCACTACGCAATGGTTCACTATGCTAATTTCATTCCTGTAATGATTGTTAGTAGCGATAGCGTATACCAGCCGGCTGTAAACACAGCCAATACAACAGCAGGTATTACTAGCCAAGCGTTCCCTAGTATCGGTCCGGGTGCAAATATGAGCCAGGCTTCACGCACTGATGGCGATCAATACAAGGTTCGTGGTGTTGCAGTTTCTGCACAGTTCTCTTAAAATATAAGGATTGTGCAAGTGACTATTCCATCAAACAAGATTGCAGGCGAACTTGTTGCAGCTAATGACTACAATCCATTAGCTGCACACGTTAATAAGATTTTCGGGGACGCTGTTCCTGGAAGTCAGCCGTCAACTGACCCTGCAATCATTGCAGCGATGAAGTACGGTTGGGGACAAACATCTCCTATTATGAACGTTACTGGCAATGGTACTGGGCAAAATGGCGAGCTCATCACAGCAGAACAATGGAACAGCTTAGTTGATCGCTTACAAATTGGTTTAATCAACACACAAAGCGCACCACCGGCGCTGATTAGATTTAAAGTAGGCAAGAACTATATTCCATCTGAAGGTGACATTAGATCCGATATCGTATACGCAAGCCACTTTAACGATGTCCTTAGTTTAACTCGTTTGCTAGACGAAAACAAAAATGTATTGGTGCCTGAAGAAACATTAGTTATTAGTTCGGTAACTGATTTAAGACCGAGCCCTTGGCGCAAGCATTTAACTGCATCAGTTGCGTACGATTTCGGAAGCTATGATAAGGCTAGATACTTTTTTAATAGCGGCGGCGCATTAACATTAGAAATGGCAGCGAGCGCAGGTAGTACAGCAGGCTATACAATATTTGCCGGCATCTACGAAAAGCTAGGGCAGTTTTCTTTAGATTTAGATTCGGCTAACTCTACCGGCTCCGGCGCAATTAGCACTAACAAAGGCTTCTATGACGTCGGTACAACTGAGACATTATTGTTAACTGTTAGTAGCAACGGCGGCGGCTCCTATGGAGGCTACGGCGGCTACGGCGGCTATGGAGGCTACGGGGGCTACGGCGGCTTTGGAGGCTACGGGGGCTACGGCGGTGATGGAGGCG